>Ga0210400_10000144_pt1 | contig 96372 bp, 146 predicted proteins | sample IncBWH26MmetaG_FD_155456 | JGI IMG/M metagenome (GOLD analysis project Ga0210400, IMG submission 155456) | Forest soil microbial communities from Barre Woods Harvard Forest LTER site, Petersham, Massachusetts, United States - Inc-BW-H-26-M | ecosystem: Environmental > Terrestrial > Soil >... | reverse complement strand
CAATCTGTGGGCCAATCTGGGGGACAATCTGTGGGACAATCTGTGGGACAATCTGAGGGACAATCTGAGGGACAATCTGTGGGACAATCTGGGGGCCAATCTGGGGGCCAATCTGGGGGCCAATCTGGGGGCCAATCTGAGGGACAATCTCTCATGGTCGTTTCGGGGGCAGCACGAAGCTGCATGGCCAGCGTTCTACTTTTTTCCGCAGGAACATCTGCGGACAATGCACAACTCCGATCAGTTGAGCACACTTGCCTGCTGGTTGGACCTGTCTAAAAGTTGTGGCTGGTGGCACGCGCATAAGAATATTGTTTTTGTGTGCGAACGTCCCGAGCGTCAAGCGGTAGATGAGCGCGGCTTTCTTCATTATGAAATCGGACCTGCGTTATTGTGTCGCGATGGTTGGCCGGTTTATGCGCTGCACGGCGTTAGAATGAAGCCTGAGTACGTGGAGACTCCCGCTGAAAATATCACACCTGAAATTGTATTGGCCGAACCAAATGCCGACCAACGCAGAGAATTGATCCGTAAGGTGGGGGTTGAACGAATGCTGGCGAGGCTACCGCACAAGTCGCTGGACAAGCGTGGCGATTATGAGTTGTTAAGCATCAAACTCTCAGAACAGGTAACAGATGCCCGTTACTTAAAGATGATAAATCCATCCGTCGGTACTTGGCACATCGAAGGCGTAGCTCCAGAGTGTAGAAATATTTCAGAAAGCCTAAGTTGGAGAAATTCCAACTGGTTTGAACAAGCCGAAGCATTAACATAAAAAACAAATACAAAAAAACATGAAAAAACCACTGACAAAATCGTACCAGCAAGGGGACCTCATTCTTCACAGGCTAAACACCCTGCCGCCCGGAGAAGTGAAGATAATTGCAAAATCAAAACTGGTGCTGGCGCATGGCGAGTCCGGTCACAGCCACGTTGTTGAGGATGACGATGCTGAACTAATTCAGATTGGCGAACAAATGCTTATGCGCCTTAAAAATGTCGCTACCGTAAAACATGAGGAGCATAACGCGCCCAACTCACTTTTGCCTGAACCTGAACGGTTGGCTCCTGGTATTTGGGAGATTGGTCGGGTTAAGGAATATGACTGGTTCGCGCAAATGTCTCGGCAAGTCATCGACTAACAACCATGAAATCCGAACGCAGTTGAGGTAACTCTGCAAAGAATGAAAAAGAGTGCAATGAACGAACCAACCTAAGAACAACTGGCCAAACTGCCGAAGTGGGTGCAGGATCACATTAAGTGGTTGCAAAACCGAGAGACAACGATGGCGAAGCGTCTCAAGGACTATCTGGACATCCGAACCGAGTCCTTGATCTGGACTGAGGACGGCTGGCCGCGCCAGCGCCGGTTCATTCAGGATTACAAAGTGATATTTAAACTGCTGTTGGGTGAGGTCAATGCGACTATTGCTGATGATGAATTAACTTTGATGGGGACTTATAAAAACGCGGACTTCGTTCTTGAGCCGTCATCCTCAAACGTCGTTAAAATACGGATTATTAAGAGAAAGTAATGTCTAAAGATCACACCGAAAACCCCAAGGTTGATCCCCGTCTGGACTACGTGCTTAAACACCGTGATCGCGTGGCGTTCATCTCGTGCCTGACGCCCGTTGCACACTCGCCCAAATTCAGTGAGGCGCTCAAACTGAGCGGAAACTTTTTAAGCACGACCTGTTTTACATGGAGCCTCTTTGATCAAGCCGTTGAATACAACCAAGCCAAGACGCTATATGATGCAAAAACAAAGCCCAACACATCCCGAGTGGTGGCCCAAAAATCCGTATCCCGAATGGCTGTTTCCGATGACCATCGAAGATTACGTAAAAGCAATCCCCGACACAAAACTAAGGACAGCCATAAGCGGGTGCATCGGCAGGTACATTTGGGAAAACGCCAGCCGTCACATTCTCGAACGCATGAAAGAAAATAAGGAATAGCCCATACGCACACCCAACCCCGCACTCCTGCCCGACGCCGAAAGTAAGATTAGTGAGTTGGAAGGCGTGGCGGTCGGCTTTGTCGCCTTGCTGGCGCTCGCCCTGCTCTTTGGCGTTCTGGCTTGCTACTGCGCGGTGCGGGGTGTGATGGAAAAATTGAAACACAACTGAACGAAAGAAAAACAAATGCCAGAGTACAAAACTGATCCCAAAGAAAAACCGTCCCTTGCTTGCAAAAAGTGCAAGAAGCCAATGTTCGTTGAAACTGTGGTTGCCAACGGCACCAAACCGTGGTGTGAACAGTGCTGTATTGATGCCAAGCTATTGCATGTATGGGAATCACGCGCACACCGCTACCCATCTGTGAAAACCCCAACCCTAGCAAAAGGCCGCTTCGCCCTCCAATCGCTCAAGGACAAGACTTGGATTGAGCAGGTCGAACCCATGCGCTGGACCGCCCACGCCAAGAGCGCCCGGTTGTTCAACGCCGTGTGGCTCAACACCACCAACTGGCAGTGGTCGGACTGGTATGCGGCCAGGAGCGAGGCGCAGGTGCGGGAGGCGGCGAAGAAGAAGTGAAAGAAATGAATTATCAAACTGTTTGCGAAGTGGATGGCTTAGTGAAATCCGCTCACGAAAATTCCAAAACTCACGGCTTTTATGAAGGACCGCAGAACGAAGCCGAAAAGATTGCGCTCATGCACTCCGAATTGAGTGAGGCGCTAGAAGGCATGCGAAGGGGAACGGCCAATGAGCCGGATGAGCATTGCCCGGATTTTACCAACCTTGAAATTGAAATGGCTGATGAGTGCATCCGAGTGTTTGATTTCTGTGGTTGGAAGGGTCTGCGTCTCGGGCACGCCATTCAAGCTAAAATGGAATATAACGCGCACCGCCCGCACAAACATGGAAAGAAATTCTAACATGCCAAAACTTGAACGTCTGACTCTCTGGTGGTTCGCCGGTTACGCCCTTACCACAGCGCTCATCGTCGGCGCACACTTCCTGCTGTGAAAATTGTCCTGCGAATTATTGCCCAGTGGGATGTCACCAAGGTCCACGACCGGACGCCGCAGATGGACACCCTGGTGCGCCAGTTGGGCAAGAAAGCCCAACCGTTGCAACTGACTTACTTTGATGACGAACTGGACGCACAAATGATGGTCGAGGCGCAGGTGAATAGCGGGAGTTTGACAAAAGCTTAGACTGTCAATACATTCCCCACATGAAAAGAGCACAATCATTAAAAGTCTGCCACTCACTCAACGAGCTTGAGCTTATCCGCGTGCCGACCTGCAACGCTCAATGCGGATGGTATCACAAGTGGCGCTGCGAAGCCCTGCCAGTCTGGGTCGTCCAGCGCGATAGGCCGTTATTCTTCTGCGCCGAGCACAAGGATGAGGCAGTGCGCGAGCGCCAGGAGGGCGAGCAGATTGTACAGATCGCATGAATAATTTGCCCACACAACTGTGGTTGAGCGCTGGACATGAACTCAATGGGTGATGGAATTTCGCTACAGATCGCAATCACCATGCGTACAGAAACTGCCATCGAACAGTTGCACATTTTGAATCGCCCGCGCCAATGCGAGCCGATCCGCCAACGCAAACCTCCTTCGGGATGACACATAGCGGCGAAGCGCAAGATGCATCCGTAGGTTACATTACTACTACGGGAAAGCTTGTGGCGGGCGATTCTATTTCCCCATCCATCGGGTTGATAGGTGGACTATTCAAAAACGCCGGGTTACGGCATACGCCTTCAGTGGCGAACTTGGGTTGTTAAATCAACCCAACCCTTTCAAAAGAATAGTTACTACTTATGCGCAACAACTCAGTCGTTTTAGATCTTCGCAAAGTGCAGTGGGGTGTGCTGGATTGGCAAAATCAGGATGGGCTTATCCGCAAAACGTGCCCTACCCACAAAACCGTAAACGGCGCGGAGTTTGAGCCAAGCGCACCGGCTGGCAAACTGGACGCCTATCCGGGCGAAACCATGCTGGAGCGAGCAATCCGGCTCGACCTGCTGGATGTCTGGAAGCCAGTCGTTACGTTTCAACTCGCGGCCAACCATAATGTCATCTATCACGGGAAAAAGGCACTCTCAATGTGGCGGGTATGGCAGAGTCGGATATTTGGAAAAAGGATTGAGCGATCTCGCCAATCCCAAAACAAGAAAGGAACTAAATGACCCCACCCACCCCAACCCCCTTGAGTCCCGCGCTGCAAAAAGCGGTGGACGCACTGCTCATGGCATTCTACGTCAAAGACGAGAGACTCGACAAAGCCAAAGCGCTCATCACCGCCTTCACCGCCGAACTGGAACAGGCGCAGCAGGAGAGGAACGAGCAATCAGCCATCGTTGACCGGGTGTGGAGGGCTCTTGGCATTGTCAGTTACAAGCAAGCTCACCCGCTGGCGATTGACGAGCACGTTGCAAAAGTCATCAAAGAGCGCGACCAAGCCCAAGCGGCGTGTGCTCAAATGCCAAAGGTCATCGAGATTGCCGGGAGCCACGACCATTCATACGGCGACGAGAAAGATTGTGTACTATGCCAGGCCGTAAACTCAATCCTAGACCGTCCTGCGGAAATCTGCGGCACCGGCTTCAAGTCTCCCGCCGAATACGCCGCGCTCGAAGCCAAGCTGGCCGAGGCCGACGCGTGCTGTGTAAAACGAGGCAAAGTCCTGCAAGCATCTTTTGATATTGATTGCTATCTGCCAGAAGCGTGGCGAGATGCTCGGGAAGACGCGCTCCTCTCCACCACCTGCGGCCAGTCCCTCCTCGACGAGCGGGAGAGGTTGAGGAAGGCGTTGGAGCTTATCGCTTCAAATGCACGTCCAATAGGCACTCACTGGGATGACTGGGCACCTATAATCGCTCGCGAAGCCCTCGCGCCCACGGAGGAAAAGAAGTGAAAATATACCTAGCAGCGCGATACAGCAGACGCGAAGAACTTTGCGGTTACCGAGAAGAGTTGAGGGATTTAGGTCACGATGTGCAAGCTAGATGGCTTGATGGCAAGCACCAATTAACAAGCAGAGGTCAATCCATTGGTGAAGGGGGTGAGGCAGTGGTGGAGGGGGTGGCCGATGGTTCGTCTCAAGTAGAGGACGCATCGCTCAGAGGCAAGTTTGCCAAGGATGATTTGGACGATGTTAAAGCGGCAGAACTTCTAGTCGCATTTACTGAGGCTCCACGCTCCAATTCAAGTCGAGGGGGAAGGCATGTGGAGTTTGGAATTGCACTTGCACTTGGCATACGCCTAATAACCGTCGGACCTCGGGAAAATATATTTCATTGGTTGCCAGTCATTGAGCAGTTCAACACATGGGGAGAAGCGAAGAAGGCAATCGCGCCCACGGAGGAAAAGAAATGAGATGGCAACGACCAACTGCGGCACAAACGACCGTTCGGCTTGTGGAACTTGATGCGTGGAATGTCGCGCACCCGATTGGAACAGCGGTCGAAGTCACTCGCGACGATGGAAGTCTTTTTGAAAGCAAAACTCGGAGCGCCGCTTGGCTGATTGGTTCTGTGCCAGTTGTGCAAGTCGAGGGCATTTCGGGTTGCTACGCTCTAAGCCGAGTTCACACGCCCACGGAGGAAAAGCCGACGCCATGAGTTACCGCATCATTGGATTCACCGGCACCCGTCACGGCTGCACCTTTGCCCAATTATTGGGATTGGGTGAGGTCATTGAAGAATTAAAACCCAAAGAAACGCATTCGGGCGATTGCGTTGGGGCCGACTTGGAGTTTATCAAAAAGATTGAGGAATATGAGTTGGACAACAACCACTCGGTCTATACCGTTAGCCACCCGCCAATCAATAGCAGTCTGCGAGCCGAATATCGCTATAACCATCAATGCCAGCCACGTCCTTATTTGGACCGCAACAAAGACATTGTGGACTCGTGCGATCTGCTGATTGCCTGTCCGCACACCAAGGAAGAAGGCGCAGGCGGCACCTGGCACACCGTGCGGTATGCCCGCAAGCAAAAGAAGCCCATCATCATTATTTACCCTGACGGAGCCTATGTTATCGATCCGCTGGAGGACGAGACTTCTGAAGTGACCAAGGAACAATGGCAATATCTGCTGAAACAAACACAAACAACCAAAGGAAAAACCACATAAATGAAAGCCAAGACAATCAATGCAATCCTGTGCAAGAAGTTCGACAACTTTTTAGAGTCAATCGAAGATTCCGCCGTTAAAGAGGTGCTGAACAAAAACAGCATTATCACCGGGGGTTCAATCGTCTCCATGCTGCTCAATCAGAACGTAAATGATTACGACATCTATCTTCGCACCGAGGAAGCGGCTCTGGCGGTCGCCAAATATTACGTGGATCAATTCAAGAAAAACCCACCCACAACCTTCAAGGGCAGCAACGGCGCGAACGTGGTCGAAATCACCGTGGAGTCCAAACCAAGGGTAAGAATCAAAATCAAGTCGGCTGGCATTGCGGGTGAGCAGGGCGCGGATAACTACCAGTACTTTGAACAAATACCCGATGCCGAAACCGCAGGGTCCGAAGCCGAAGAATTTGTTTCTCGCGCCACCGGACACGCTACTGCGCTGGACGAAGAACCTGCCGCCAAGTTGGAGAAAGAAGAGGGCAAGAAATACCGTCCGGTGTTCATCACAGACAACGCCATTACACTCTCTAACAAAATCCAGATCGTGATTCGGTTTTATGGCGAGGTGGAGGAGATTCACAAGAATTACGATTTTTGTCATTGTACGTGCGCGTGGTCATCATGGGACAGGAAACTTACCCTGCGCCAAGACGCCTTAGAATCCATCTTGGCAAAGGAGTTGCGCTATATGGGGAGTCTCTACCCGATTTGCTCAGTCATTCGCACCCGCAAGTTCCTCGCCCAAGGTTGGACCATTAACGCCGGTCAGTATCTCAAGATGTGCTGGCAAATCAGCAAACTGGATTTAACAGACATAAATGTGCTGATCGATCAGCTTGTCGGCGTCGATGCGGCTTATTGGGGTCACGTTATAGAGGCGCTAAGAAAAACCGATCTTAAGACTGTGGATTCCACTTACATTGCGACGATTATTGACAAAATATTCTGATCGCTGCTATCTTGTTCCTGCTTAGACACTGTGAAAACAGTTCAACCAAATTTGCCCCGCCTGCGGGCCGGACGTTCCGGCACTCGCCTTAACACAGCGTCTAAGCACCGTGAGGCGGGCGATTTCGGGAACAAAAATGTATTCCATTTACACCATCACAAATCGGATTAATGACAAACAGTACGTTGGAATTACTAAAAACCCAGAACAAAGATGGAAATGGCACAGGTGTGCAAGACGAAACTACAGAGATAATGATCGCCCTCTGTATCGAGCAATAGCCAAATATGGAATTTCAAATTTCAGGTTTAAGATTATTAAAAAAGCCCGCACACTTAATCTGGCAAACGCTTTGGAAATAAAAATGATTAAAGAATTGGACACATTTAGAAATGGGTATAATGCCACTACTGGCGGAGATGGATCTTCTGGGTGTCCTGCAACTCCTGAACGAAAACTTAAAATTTCATTGTCTAAAATTGGGAAACCACGTTCCCCTGAAACAATTGAAAAAATGCGTACTGCTGCTACTGGCCGCCCATGCCCAGAACATGTCAAAGCATACTTTCGTAAACTTTACAAAAATCGTTATGTATCCCCTGAAACCAGAATTAAACTCTCCCGCATTAACAAAGGCAGGCATTGGCCACTGGAAATGCGAAAGCGAATCAGTGCCACACTAACAGGCAGAAAACTACCATTAAAAGTTAGACTTAAAATAGGACACGCCAACACTGGTCAAAAACGATCCAAAGAAGCCAGAAAAAAGATGTCCATAGCAGCAACATTGAGAGAAAAATCAAAAAGATTGTTACGTCATTAAACCGCAAACGAAAGGAACCACATGAACCACCTCCGCAAACACTGGGCATTTTACGCCGTCCTGATTCTGGGACCAACTCTGTGCCTCACATTAGGAACGCAAGGAAGGCTCCCCGCTTTTACCCTGCTCACTGGCTGGCTGTTGGGCAGGCATTTTGGAAACCCCACATGATGCGCCATGCCTTCCCCCGCCGCTTACTATCGGCATTACCGCAAGCACAACCACACCGGACGGCGCTGCCCCTGCGGACGACCGATGATAGCCTGCAAGGCGAGCGTGCCGATCTGTCAACACTGTCTGGAAATAGAAAATTCCAAGTGGTGGCACAACAATATGGAGGGCATGCCTGAGCCGGTGCTGGGCGAAATGGAACCGTTTAAAATCCACTGCAATATCGAAAACTTATGATTGAATTTAGCATTGACATCAAAATCCTGAGAGCCATGAGCCACCTGTGCGGCACCGACGAGTCGCGCTATGTGTTAATGGGATTACTGGTTGAACTGGCGGACGACATAAAGGTGGTCGCCACCGACGGCAGGCGGTTGGGTGTCTATCGAATCAACACAAAGCCGGAAGCAAAAGGACGGTTTGTCTTTCCCACCTACTGGTTGCCGTGGGTTAAACCACCAACTATTCCAACCCTCATAAAAGTGGATGGTGAGAAATTTACTGTCTATGATCTGAATAATAACTGCGACATCACAGGAAACCTGATTGACGTGCAGTATCCCAAGTGGGATCAAGTAATCCCCCAAGGCGCAACCTCGCAGGTAGGGCAAATCAATTTCTCCACTTTTTTAGCCGAAGGATTCTTAAAGGTTGCTGAAACACTTGGCGGCAACTCTCATGTCTGTATCTACCCGCATGGAAAGGGTCAGCAATTCTCCATCCATATCCCCGACCACCCCAACTTCTATGGCACATTGATGGGGCTTAGAAATTCTGACGACCCACACACCATTCCCAACTGGCTTCAACCCAAAACCCAAAATGTTTAAACACACTTGCACACACTACACTGGCGGACTGGACGACCTGCGTTGCGAGGCGGGCGTGGAGTACGCCTCAGTCACACCCCACCCCAACGCTAAAGGCAGCGCCTACCGCAAGCCCTGCATCCTGTGGGACAAGACAGGTCGCCCAATGTCAGAGTTCCAAAAGCAAGAGTGGTCCAAGCGCGGACACTGCCCCAAGTTCAAGCTGCCGACTGAACAAGAGACGGCTGAGTTTGAGGTTCAGACCACCAACTTGATCATGCGGCTCAACAAGGCTCAGCCACTCATCAGCCAGGTCCAGCGCGAGCACAAGGGAGAGTGCTGGCAGGGCGTCTTTGACTGTCCGGCTTGCGGGGCCAGCCAGAGTCTTGTGCTGGGCGTGGCGAGCAATGGGCATACGCACGGGCGGTGCAAGAGTGGTGGCGGGGAATGTTTGAATTGGATCGACTGATGAAAACCACCCCACCCAACCAATACCGCCGCCGAGGGATCGAAATGGGACGCTGGTATTCCGACGATAGTTACGGCATGAACGGCGCGTTCTCCATACCGCTCAACGGCTTTGGGCACAAGGTGGTCGCCAACTGCATTGTGTCGGACGGACGATGTGAGGATGAAGCACCTGCCTTTGCTGGCTGGGAGCATGTGTCGGTCCATATGGTGGAGTTTGGGAAGCAGAAAACCCCAACGTGGGACCAGATGTGCGTGGTCAAAGATATGTTTTGGGAGCCGGAGGAATGTTGCGTGCAATATCACCCTGCTAAGTCTCAATACGTTTGCGATCACGATCATGTGCTTCACATCTGGAAATGGCGCGACGGCTTTCCGACGCCGCCAATAATTCTTGTATGAAAACTCTACACAAAATAAATGACCGATACGTCGCTCTCGCCATGAAACAGTATGGCAGCAGTTTTGTCATGCGACTTGGCGATGCCGTACTGCACGCGGACTCCGAGAATCTTCAAATCATTAAAAATTCCTTTCCGACTATTCGGAAATTTTACACCAAGGCGGTTCAGCAGGACTTGATTGAATTCGCCGCCAAGAAACTACACATCGCAAACTTTGATACTCCATTCAGTATCCCAAATCCACCACCTGATGGAGAAAACCCATCCACTGTTGGCGTGGGAACAGTGTTCAAGAATTGCAATGTGTGTAGACGATCATTAAGAAGGCGGGATGAATTCGCGGCAGGCATGTGCGCGATCTGTGCCAACGAGGAGATACCTGAATAACTAAATGCTATATTACTCGTGACTTATGAAGAAGATAATCTTTACCATCATTTACATGCTGCCGGGAATCGTTCTTTTTATCAGCTACAAACCGAGATGGGGGAAAACTGTTTGGCACCTTCTTGTGGGTTGTATCTTATGGCCTTTTATATTGTTTCCACCTATAGAGTGGTGGAGGCAACTGATAAAGCAACGTAGATTTCCTCCAGTGCCTCCAAAACGACCCAAGATTGGCGAGTGGCATCCAGATAGCTTTTGTCCACCAAAGCCACATCGGAATGGAAACAACCAATATCCATGAATTTGTGAGCCGCTGTTGCCATGTAGGGTTGTCGCTTGAACCGCTGTGTAAGGTTTGCTGTGGGGGTTGTGGAAAGCACGAACCCGATCCACTGCACATTTCTAAGATGAATAAACACCAGAAAGGAACTCCGTGAAACAAAAACTTGTTTGGAGATTTTGGTGCGAGCATTGCCACAAAGGCGGGTGCGGCAAGTGGCAGATGGAGCGCCACGAAAAGCATTGCACGCTCAACCCCAACCGCGAGTGCCGCATGTGTGGCGATAGAGGGCGAGACTATGCTCAATTAGCTCAAGAGCTTTCCAAGTATTCCAGGAATTACTCGTTTGACGAAGATCACTGTTCTATTAGCAAGAAAGGAGTCGATTGGTTACGCAAGGAGTTGGATGGGTGCCCTGCCTGCATGCTGGCGGTCCTGCGAATGGGCAAGATGTGGAATAACGATTGGCAGTACAAAACAGAACATGAGGCGTGGTGGACCGAGCGCAACTCTGAATACCTAGAAAACGCAGGATACTAATGAAAAGAAATAATACAATCAAACCTAATCTGACAAAAACAAAAATAGTAGTTGATTCCGCGGTCAATTGCATTTGGCTGAAGATCAGTTTGCAAAATAACAGCCAAGTAAATGTGATGTTATGGACCAATGAAGTTGATAAGCTAGTCGAAGTTTTGAAAAAAACTCTGGCACATTGTGGACATTGGACAATATGAACGAAGAACCCGATCCCCTTAAAACCGTTGGCAATGCCCGCCTCTGTGCTTGGGCGACCTCCGAGTGCTCCTGCCGTATCCAATCCCGTGACCCGGCGCTGACCAAGAAGTTGAAACGCCTGCCCGACTGCACTCAAGTTGGCTACAGCGTCACCAAAGGCTATCTGCGCCTCTTTGCCATGCCCTACCACCTGAACTGGGTAGAGTTGAATGTAGTGAATCGACTGCTGGCCGAGAACCCCTCAATTTCCTAGGAAAAACGAAGGTCTTAAACCCCAAATTGCCCCACACCAAGCCCAAACCATGAAAACCTACCTGACTGCCTTCCTGTTCGCCCTCGCCCTTCCCGCCCTCTCGCAACCCCTCCCCGGCTACCTCCAACAAGCCAAGCGAGTGAGTGTCAGTGGCACGGTTACCGCCGTCAACGCCAGCCAAATTGTGGTGAGCAATGCCGTGACCAGCCTCAGCCAGGGATCGACCACGACCTTCAGGCGGGTGAATGGCAGGCTAACTCCTGTGGAGGTGCCGGGAAGGCCGGTCGCGGTCACAACGCCGTGCTATACATATTTACGAGGTTACCCTGCTTGGACCCAGGTAAAGGTTGGCGACAAGATGAGCATCTCGGATTACTGCTATTTGGTCGGGGAGGGCGGGGGCGTACGAACTGTTCAGTACTGGGTGACGACCAATGTGGTGCCGAGGAAGGTGTGGCGCTAACCGCCATTCAGCCCAAGCGTAGCCTTAGCCAAGTCCAGCACCCAAAGGGCGTCCGCCTGATCGTGGCTCTCAATCTGAACCTTGGGCCATTTCTTCCTTGCCGCCGAAATCATCTTGTCCTTATTGGCGTTGCCTTTGCCAGTCGCCTGCTTCTTTACCTCGCTGGGTGAGAACCCGCGATATTCAATATGGTTGTCCTCGGCCCATAACTTTATTACTCCCTGAATTTCACTTTGAACCACTAGCGCACCGGCTGTCATTGGTCCTGAAAATCGGGCTGCTTCAAAGACACACAGTTCAAATGGACAGTCTTTAAGCAATTCGGTGAGCTTGCCCCTCAATCGAATCAACTTCATTCCCTTGGACTCATCTCGACGAGTGGATAGATCCCAAGTGCCAGAGATGCCGCAGGAGTGGGCGAAACCGCAGTGAGTTGCAGGGTCAAGAGCTAATATATTCACTTGCCGTTCGCCTTCTTCTTAATCTGGTTTTGCAATCGTTGATACTTCGCTTTCCACTTCCGATGGTACGCACAAAACGACGTGTGTTCATCCTGCGGTTTGCCGCAAAGAATGCACCCGCCCTTAGCCTTCTGCCGCAACTGCCACCTGGCTTGGCGGGAAATCTTAAGGTCGCTGAACTCATCTTTAATTTGCGTCGTAGCCATGTGGTTAAGATAACAGGAAGTCAAGCATGGAGTCAATACAACTCTACGATTTAAAACTGGTTCCACTTTCCATGTTCGCAAATCCATCCATGTTCTCGCGCTACTTGGGGAAAGGCATGAATTGCTCTATGTCCAATTTTACTAATTGCCCGCCAGCGCGTCTGGTCCATCAATAGTTTCCCAAGCCTGCCTGCGCTGTGATGAATCTCATTAAGTCGTTTGCTCTTTTTACGACCACTACTGTAAGTAAGCATTGCCTGCATCTCCTTGGGCAGTTGGTCAAATTTGGCAAACACCGGACACGTCTCGCCTCGTGCTCTCGCTGCTTTCACAAATGACCTAGCGGCTTCCCGATACTCAGCATTGATTGGCTTGCGCCGTCGGCTCTCTCGGGGAATTCTTTTGGCTGCATGTTCTTTGGCGCGGCGTTCATTTGCCTCACGGGTAAGGATGGGAATAAATGGTTGAGGTTTCTTGTGTTTCATCTGAGTCCAAAGAGCAGGCTTACTCCTTTTGGTATAGCCATACAAACTCACTTCCTACGCCCCTTCTTCATTGGAGCCATATACTCCACCACCCTGACCTCGCGCCCGCGCTTGTCTCTCCAAAACTTGCAATGTTCCTCAACCTTGCCGTGATACTGGGCATGGCGCGGACCGGCCAGGACGCCCCGCTCGGTCCACTGGCAGATGAAGGTTTGCTTGCCCGCTTTGTCTGGGGACGACTGAAGGGTGAGGGTGACGGTGTTTGGGTTCATTGGGGTTTGCGAACGATCAAAACTTCCTCGTACTTGATACGTCTCTCATCGTCCTCAGACATCTTGGATTCATAAAGTCTGCGAAAGAACGAGGTCCGACTTTTCTTGGTTACAATCTCACCCCCACCCAACTCTAGTTCTCGTGTCTCCTTCACCAGCATGGCGTGGATGCGTTCGAGTGGGATAAAGCCAAGGTGGGTCAGGAGTTTGAGGGAGTCATCAACGAGACGCACCCGCTTGCCCTTCTGACAGTAATCCTTCAGGACGATGGCCGCCACGCCACCGGGTTTAAGGGCGAGCATCATGCTGGAATAGACGGCACGCATGGCTTCCCAATAAGTTTCACCCTTTTGGTTTCCAATATTCTCCCGGTTGGAAATATTATATTGCTCTGATTGCAGCTTGCCACCACTTCTTGCGCGTGGAGATTTTCCGGTCTTGCGAAACTGCTCGCCCTGCGATCCATCGTACGCTGCAACCGCCGTGCCTTCGTATGGTGGCGAAGTGGTAACTACGTCAACCGCCCCGCCTTTGAGGGTGCCAATTTGACCTTGGGTTTTGCCATAGGTTTCACTTCCTCGAAAACATCCACGTCCCTGCTTGTGATTTTGATCCCGCCGGCGGGTCTTGCCGTCGTCGCTCATCAAATAATCGCTCTTGGAATTTGCAGCGTAGGGCGGGCTTGTGATCGCCCCATCCACCACGCCCTCCCTCAGCCGCGCTATCTGCCCCGCACTCTCGCCATACCTTTGATCGGTCTGTTGGCTCGCGCTGTCGGCGCTCCGACCGCCCTGCTGACCGGCTTTCTTGGGCGGCTTAGTATTGAGTCCACCCGCGCCGGTCGCGATGGTGGCGTAGGGTGGGGAGGTAATTGCCGCCGAAACATTGCCTGACTTCAGCTCGCCTATTTGTCCAGAGGTTTTGCCATACTTGGCGGTCAACCCACGACGCCCAACAATGTCTTTGCCCTCCTTGCCCCAGTTGTCTTTGTTGACGCTGCCCAACGATGGACTACCGCCCGCGTCGGCGTATGGAGGCGATGTGATGGCGCTGTCGATGGAACCGGATTTCAGTTTTCCTATCTGTCCACTGGTAGTTCCATAAATCTCTTTTCCTTTGCAAGACTTGTCCATCCGACCGCCGCTTCCGGCAAGTATCTGTTTAGATGGTTTAACATTGAGCGAGTCAACAAATGGTGGGCTAGTGCAAATCCCTGCCGCTTGCGCTACCAATTCGTAGAAATGACGACTATCGCCCAAAATCATCTGAGGATGGGGGCAACCCAACCGCTCCAATTTGTATCGGTGCAGTTCAAAATTAGCCTTGGACAAATCGAAGAAGTTTTTTTCGAGTTCAACCCCTACCCAGCGTATCCCACGGTAAGATGCTACTATTCCTCCGAGGCCGACGCCGCCGAAAGGATCACAACATAGTTCACCACGCTTCAACCACCCTTTTTCCAAAAGATGGTCAAAGATTCTTTCGATTAAACCGCGTGCAAATTTGGCAGGGTAGCTAATGTGCGAAGGCTCCAGGCACAATAAGAGACTTCCAACTGTCGTTATAACAGTTCTCCCATGTTTCCTGAAGCACTTCGCGCTCCTTTTGGTTTTTGATTTTTGTCATTTAGCTAAAGCTTCCAATTCTTCCTTAATGTCCTTGCCATTTATACCAAACCCTAGACTCACCCAGCCTTCGACCTTCTGCCTTGCGAATAACTCCACCCTCGGCAGGTCGCCCATGAGTTGGACTATGCGGGTGCGCGTCTCAGGCGGCTTCTCGCTGTGCTTGCCGATGGGGGCGTAGATGATCTGCTGAACGGCGTTGCTCACACGCTTGGGCTTGCCCTTGACTGCCAGTAAACAAGGTTCTGAGTTCCCACGACACCATCGACCGAGGCCGTAGAAGGTGTCAATGGCATCTTCGGGTAGGAAACGGTACTGATCCGTCTCTGCCCGCTTGTTCGCCTTCACCCAAAGGAAGGCGCAACTGACGAAACGAAATGACCAACTTTTAATCACCTCCAACGCCTCGGGCAGCAGGGGCCAGGTCGCCCACAAGAACAACACCGAATCAGCAGCCGCAATATCCGCCACCGGCAGCGCCTTTAACTGCGCCACGCTCATGGTCGGATACTGCTTGGCTGCCGCTCCGTTGCAACCTGCGTCACGATAAGCCCATGGCGCGTCTGAATAGATGATTTGAAACTTACTCACGCCGTTGCCGGTTCGGACTCGGGCGCTGCCTCGGGCGATTCTTCGGCAGGGGTTGCCTTCTTGGGCTTGCTCGCCTTCTTGGATTTCTTAGGTGCCGCCTTCTTGGTAGGCTTTGCTTTGGGCTTCCGTTCCGCCCTAGGTTCGTCCACAGGCTCAGGTACACTGTTCTTCAACTCCCGCACTTGCTCTTGAGTGATTGGCGCGGCAGGACGGGTCTTGCTCTTGCCCAACTGCGCCTGCACGTCAATGGAGTGGTCAGGCATCTTGATCTTCTGGTCCTTCACGATGAGGCGGATATGGCGGTTGGACAAGCCCTCCAGTCCCAGACGGCGAATGACCGCCGTAACAGGAAATCCGAATATATCTCCTAGTTTGCCTTTGCGGGGCTTAACCTCGCCGTTTCTGCTTACTTTCTTTTTGGTTTTTGTGCTCATGCTTTTTGTGTTTTTTTTGTTTGTTGTTTAACTGAAGATTTATTCGACCGCCACCACCCGAACGCTCTCGCCATGACCGGGGATGATCCTGATATGGCAAACCCGGCTATCATCGTTCTCCCACTCCACGGCGTCCATTTGAATGTCGATCACGTCCGCCAGGGTCACGGCGGCGGGCAAAGGCGGATAGTGGTTCTCCACCATGCGGCACCACGAGTTGCGGGTCGCCCCTATCAGGATCTTGCGGCACTTGCGCTGGCCGCAACTCAGTTCGGCAATGGTCCAGCACTCACGGAGGGTAGGTTGAGTGTTGCTCATCCTGCATAGCCTTTCCTGAGCATCCGATACCGCTCTTTGTGGCGCTGCCTATCCTTCTCCAGCTTCCAACATTTCTTGCACCGCTTCATCTCCGACCGCTTGCAACCCCGTTCCTCAAGCATGTGACCGCACTCTAGGGTTAGCTCGAAATGACCTTGCCCGAATGGCTGAGATTTGCCCTGAAACAACATGCGGCTCACCACCCGCCGCCAAGGGTAACGGCGAGCGGCAATCAGCTTGGGGTTGAGATGGGGGGTCTTGCGATAGTCGTGGTCAGGCATACTTATCCTCAAACTTTTGCCATCCATCTAAAATCTCCTCAAACGCCTCTTCATTGCGCCCCACCTCAATCATGTTGAACGTCCCGCTCTTGCTGTCGAACACTACAAAGTGACAGCACTCGGCCCCCGCACACATAAGTTGGTGCTGGACCTGCATATAGTAGAAGGGTTCGACCTCTCCATTTTCAGAGTGGGTCCAGGTATGTCCGTTCTTGCCGGAAAATGGGCTTTTCACCTCAAGCACAATTTTGCGGTCTTTGCTCCACCCATCAAGACTGGCCATGAATAGCCCACGAGTAACACAAGCAGGCTTCATTGTTCTCCCATGCTTTTGCTCGTACGCCTTGCGGGCAATCGGCTCATTATCGTGTCCGTGCTGGGTGGCTTTGTTGCCAACTCGGAGCGGCGGGTTAGCCCCATACTTCTCAATCGCAAGTTGCCCCGGCGTCACCCACGGTGATAAGCCTAATACTGCTGGCGTTTCCGAGGCTGTGCGGTAGGACTTGCGGACCTTCAACCACTTGGCTGAGTTCTGTTCCAGCCGCAGCACCTTGAGCGGCAGGCGCAGGAGTTGGGGGACGGTCATGGGATTTTCCTTATATCCGGTCCCAGTAAATCATCGGGATATGTTTCCGGCATTGGCTCTTGTGGCGGGCGCGTGTCGTACACCGGATGGCCGTCAGGCAGGCAGTGGCAGCAGTGCAGTTCGTAACTACCCGGACCCACCAACAGTCCGTCAAACTCGTTGCAGAAATGCCAGCCTTGCGCAATCTCCTGCTCGGTCAAGTTAAGGTCGTCGCAGTCCATCAGGAGTTTCCAGCGAGTGTTAGTCATGGGGCTTTTCCAATTTCATTGGAAAAATTCGTCGCTGGCCTTCATTGGCTGTCCTCGGGTAATCAACTCCAGAGTGCGCAACTTGGATAGCGCGTTATTAAACCCACCGCTGTTAGCGGAATAGCCAGTTGCTTGTGCCACTGATTCGACAGTCTGACCATTGGGATAATTTTCAATTAAAAAGGAGAGTATTCCACGCTCACATTTGCCCAGTCGCCCAATCCAGTGTCGCGCAAGTTCCTGTCCAGTCGGCAACGGCTCCCATTCTCCTAACGCTGATTGACCTTGTTGTGTTATTGTCACGGGTTGTCCGCGTGAAATATACTCAACTGATCTGAGCTTGCTCAGCGAGTTGTTGAATCCCCCTGAGTTCACGCTGTAACCTGAAAGGATGGCAATTTGATTTGTGTTCCGGCCTTGCGGGTATTGCGCTAATGCCGTCAGGATCGAGCGTTCGCATTTCCCTAAATGGACCTCGCCATTAGATTGCGCGTGCGTCGCTGGCTTGTTAATCCGGATTAGAACTTTTGATTGGACCAAGGGTTGTGACTTAACTGTGTGAGTTTGTGGCGTTTTTAACCCTCGCAAAATTCCAATCACTAAATCCGTGTCCTTCTCCAAGTCATCCAGTCGGCGCTCGAAAAAGCCTCGCTGTTCTTGTAATTCAGAACATGCGGTTTCCAGTCTGCCAGTAAGCCGATTAATTGTGTCCTCGTTGCCTTTGCTTAGGATGGGAATTTCCCTAATTTCTGATGGCAAGAAGGATTTTTCAACAGTTGTTGGTTTTGAAAGCTGTCGCCTTAACTCCAAGATGGTTTTCTTCAGTTCACGCGGATCATTAGCCTTCTGTTCCTCAATCACCACTGCTAATTTGGATTTTACCGCCTCCAAATCCACGCTGGCCCAACCTTCACTGGCAACCTTCTTCTGTAACTGAGGAGGTGCAAAAGAATCGAATGTCATAAACATCGGAAAACTTAATCGCTTGGGTCCAAATCCAATCTCTGGCGACCAGACAAATGCTTCACCGCGAGCCATTCCTGCCAATGAATTCAATACCTCTTTTCCTTGATCCATATCACCACAACCCTCGATCCAGTCCTGCACGGCGTCACGGTCGCTCTTGTGAATCACGCGCATGGCTACCAAGGTTTCACAGGAAGTCAGGGTGTCATTATGAACTTTCTGGGGACGCTGACTGGCAATAAGGCAGACAATACCCAAGCCGCGCCCTTCTGCCATTAATCTATTTGACCAGTGAAGGCACTTGCCTGATTCAGGGTCCATTATTTTACCCTTGGGTGCGAAATTATGAAACTCGTCACCTATCAGGTAAAGTTCACCACTGTTTGCATTAAAAATACCTGCCGCAAAGTCGATCCAAAACCGTACCATGTACGAAGTCATCCAACCTCGAAATCCGATAATGCAAGGACGATTTCCGCTGGTGATTAATTCCGAGACGTGCTTGCCTGAAGTCTCGTTGATAGGAACGTCTGATGCCTTAGCCTCTTTGAAGTCCCCAAATGCAATAATCGGAAAACCAGCACCCTTGCCATTAGCAGATGATTTAAGACCCCACCAGTCGCCTTTCGGGTCAATAATACAGACTCTTTTCCCGTGCGCCAAAAGATGCTCAACGATATGACGTAGAGCAGATGACTTCCCCGCTCCGGTTTTACCCAAAACAACCAAATGTTGGTCGAGTATCTTAGATGGAAATATCAAACTCATTCATCCTCCTTGCGCCCGCCATTCACCCGCCGCTTCTCGCGCACCCGGCGCTGAATCTCACGCCTCGCCCACGCGACGAGTGCCATTTCGGAAGGTTGGAACAGAGCGTGGTGTTTGCCAAGCCTGTCTTTCAACTCCTGCTTGGCCCAGTAGAGATACGAGCGAACGATGTGCTTGCACGTTGATTCTCTCAGTGATCGCCCGCCCCTGCGCCGATTTGGATTCTTGACCTTCTCGTAATCGGCACAAACGCAGCCAGCCATTCCACCATGCGCCTCCAGATCCACCAAATAGGGCGGCAAGCCCAAGGTATCGCTCGGGCAGTGAAACCGATAAGGTTCGCCCGCGATGGGCTTGGGGAGTTTGGAGCGGCGCGGCATGGCTTAGTCGGACACTTCACGAACGTGAATCCAGTGATAATCAGACGGAGGTGGGTTCAGTGGTTTTCTACATGGACCACCGATTACTTCACCATTTTTTAATGATTCCATGATCCACCATTCTCTTGGTTTAGGCTTGATGCGATATTCATAATTGCTTTGAGAAAAATCAACTATCCAATCTTTCTGAATATCTGTCCACTTGGTGTGGTTGAAATTTTTAGATTGAATTTCCTCACCATTCGCAAATGCCTGAATTACCGGCAGCAACTCCTTGGCTCGCTCACATGTCATAAGATTAGTAGGGATCGCGTTCATCCGCCCGCCGCTTTCTGCGTGAAGATAGGCGTTCCCTCCTACTTAGCCGCTCATCCTCACGCGGGCGACGGCGAGGCTCATCGCGATCACGCTGGCGGGGGCGATCCTCAGACTCGCCGTTGTCCTTGCCCTTGCCACCAATGAATTGAAATTGTTCCACCACTACTTTGAAGGCGCGGCGTTCTTCGCCTGATTTCTTGTCCTCCCATTTGTCCTCCTGTAACCGCCCCTCAAAATAACCGGGATCTCCCTTCTTTTGATACTCAGCCAGAGTTTCCGCCGCTTTATCCCAAACTACCAATGGAATAAAAATGGCCTCTTCCTTGGTGTCGCCATTGCCATCTTTCCACTTGCGATTGACCGCCAGCGAGTTGTTTCCAACTGCCGTGCCCTTACCTGTAAACCTAATCTCCCAATTCCTTGCGAGATTGCCCAAAAGAATCACTCTGCATACGCCAGTCATAATTAATTCCCTTTCGTTCTGTGGTTAATCCTCCGACGCCCCGGCATGCACTCGCGGCGGCTCCTCGACTTCCGGCTCGGGTTCGATTCCCGGCAGTTCCTTCTGGTCGGGGTCCGGGCAATCACTCTCGGCCTTCATCTTCTTGCGCTTGGCCCCATACCCGCCGCTTACTTTGACCGTGGGCGGCGTGACGCTACGATCCGACTGCCACGCCCAAGCCACCGCCAGTTTATCTTCATTGGCGCTCGCCACCTTGTTGATGGCGTCCCAATTCTCAACCACCAGCCCAGTTTGGAGTCTCAGGATAACCGCCATCTCCATCTGCCTCCACTCACTCTCTTCGTCAGGCAGGAGCGCCCGCACGACCGAGAGCCAGAATTGAATAGACTCGGGGTTTATGCCGTTGGATTCGGGTTGTGATTTTGCCGGTTTGGATTTCTTGTTTTTCTTTGTGCTCATAGTTTGTGGATTTACTACATCGGAATTGTACAAGTGACTTTGTATTTTGTTTTACCGGGTAATTTATATGTGATGGATTTCGCGAAAGCTTTAGATGTTTTTTGCTTTCGTTTTGTGGTCTTTTTCTTTGTGCTCATGTGTGCCTTTCTTTTATGTGGTTTCACTATGCCCCATCGCGGGACCACCTGTCAATACATGAATTACAATTTAATCATCCGGGTATGCCCGCGCCCTGGTCGCCTTGCGCTGGCGCACCTGCGGCGGGGGTGCTGGAATGTCGGCGGGGTCGATCTTGGGTCGCTCGGTGATCATCATGCGCGAGCCGTCAAAGTTGAAATCGGTTTCCAACCCGCTCTTACCTTTGGTCATTTTCAAAATCCTGCTGTGGATAATCTGCCAGTTCTTCTCGTCCCGCCAAAAACCCAGCATGAATCCCGAACTGGATTCAATCTCGCCCGCCTCTTTGGCTGAATGAAGTCCAATCGCTTTCTCACCTTCCTTGGGTCGGGCTACCTGGCTAGTCACAATCACGATCACGTTGCGCTCTTTAGCCAACACCTTTATGTCCTCTGCAATTTGGGCGATCCGCTCGCGCCTGCCATCACCCTTGCCTTTGACCAACTGCACGTAATCTATGCCTACCACTTTGGGTCGTTCGCCAATCTTCAACTCGCTGCGGCAAATATAATCGTCAATCTGTTCGATGGTCAGCCTCGATTTGGTGCAAACATAAAGATTGTTGAACTCCTCACGCAATGCCGCCTCTCCAATGTGCCTGCCTTCGACATACTGGCGCTCCACATCGATGCACATCATTTGTCGGCGCATGGCCACAAACCGCTCAAACATTAAATCGTCGGGAAGTTCCAACTCAAACAAAACGGTAGGCATGGGAATAGCCGAAACGAAGATGGCCTGCGTTAGCGCGGTCTTGCAACTGCCGGTATCTCCAACCAACGTCATCACCTCTCCCGGCACCAACGGACGCACCTGCCCCCTCCATGACGGGATCATTTTAGACAGGTCCAGCGAGTAGTCAGCCAGCATGGTGGCATGGCGGGCGTAGTTCCTCTCCAACTCCCAAACCCCATAAATAGGCAGCTCCTTGCCTTTTATAAGGGGTGGTGCGGCCCCCACAATGGCTTCCAGCGAGTTTTTAGCCTCTTGGGGGGTCTTGAACGTGGCTATGTAATCAGACACGTCCTTAACCGATTTGGGGAGGTGCAGGATTTTGACCACCTTTGCCTTGTCTGCCACCGAATCAAAGACTTGCCGGACGTGCTTCTGCCCCGGCTCGTCGTTGTCGCCGCAGATTATGATTTCCTTGCCTTCCAAGTGCTCGGAATAGCTGTCCAGCCACTTGCCTGCTCCACCTACATTGGTGGTCGCCACAAACCCCAAACCAACCAAACTGTCACAATCGCGCTCGCCTTCGGCTACAATGACCGTTGGGCTTTGATTCACTTCAGGGAGGTGGTACAAAACCCTCTCCACATTTTGCATGCTCCAGACCCACCTGTCGTCCTCGCGGTGGCGCTGACGGAAGTCTTTGGGTTTGTATCGCACCACCTGATAAACCTCCAACCCAAACACATCCTGATACGAATAAATCTTTTCAATGTTGGAATCTTCTTCCTCTGGCGGTTTGATCTTGGTGCGGGGCGTGAACAACGATTTGATTTCAGGCTTAACCTTGGGCTTTAACTTCTCGACCGCCCGCCTGAAGAACCCTCGCGGCTCGCCATTGCCAATCTCGTGCTTCACGCAAAAATCATGGGGCGAGATATTATCCAACTTGCACAACAGGTCGATCACACTGCCGCCACCGCAACCGGCGTAGCAGGTCCAAAGTTGTTTACTGATAGTAACGCAGAAAGAAGGCTTTCTATCGGCGTGCATCGGACAGCGAGCCATTCGCTCATTGCCGCTGCCAATCAATTTAATCCCCCGCTCGGCGCAGACCTGCTCGATGGGGTGGCGGGAGATGAAGTCCTCTCGCATCACACCCTGTATTTCTCCCACTCTTTCTTGGGCAGCTTTTGCCATTGCTCAACCATTTTCCAGAATCCAGTTGGGATTGTCTTGATCGGATCGAGCGTGCGCTTGTGGACTGGTATGGGACCGCAGAAGTAATGCCACTCAAAAGTGAATCCTTGGAATCGGTAGATGTCGGTAAGGGTTACAATGCCGCCGCCAAAATGAACGCAGGACATATTATTTCAAATCTCCAATGCACCGCAGGATGCGCTCCTGCAAATCCTCCAACTTCCACTTGTCCAACTCGTCGCAAAACTTAGTGCCGATATAGGAACGGGCGTAGTAGATTTGGCGCAGGAGAAGAGTGGCTTCCCCTAACGCACTCTGAGCTTGTGCCCAGTTGGATTTAACGGTTTCGATGGCATCTCTAAATCGCTTGCGGCTTTCAGGTGTGTCGTACTCCGATTTGGCTCTCCGTAACTCCATCACTGTTTCGTAAAAATCGGTCATATCATTCCAAGTCTATTGGTTTAGATAAAAGCCCTTCTTTAATTCTTGCAGCAACTTTCTTGGCGCATTTCAAGCACATATCTCTGCCTACACTGGAAGAAAACCCTGCGCTTCTAAAATTTGCCAGCACTGTATGAGTGGCTTCGCAGTCGCCGCAATCAACGCACAGTCGTTCCCGTAGTGTAATAACTTCAACATCATCGGCAACAAACTGGATTTCTGGATATGGAATTTTATTTTTCATATATTCTCCCCCCGCAACGCCTCGCGCTGACGGCGCGAACCCACGATAGGATCGTTGAATCGCTCTTGGTGAAAATAAGTCGCCGCGTGCGGGCAGTAGCGCAGTTCTTCGGCATCTGCGTTCTTCCACGCCTCGGCAAACTTGCTCACTTGATTAGACAAGTCGTTGGCATTGTATTTCTTCATTGCCGCTATGATCGCCCGCAGGGCAGCAGGACGAGCACACTTGCGCGGATAAATACTATATATCTTCAACGCCTGCGCTTCCAGTTTTGGATTTGAATGTCCTTCTTTTACTTTCAACTCCCTCTCAAGATACTTGGCTAGGTAGGCGCAAATGGCGTCCCAACACCGCTCGGCGTTCTTGAGCATTGATCGGTCAATATCAATGCGCTGGAGTGCCTTGTAGATTTGTTTCTCGGTCATAAATCACACCTTGATAATGTTCATCTCACGCGCCTGAACGCCGTAGGGTTCGGCTTCATTATCGACCAATAAAAATTGTGATAAGGTTCCGTCCTTGACCAACTCCAGCAGCCGCCGCACAATCGCCTGCCGCTTGTTGCCCGTCCGTTGCATCTCGTCAAAGATTAGGATTTTGGCGGGACTGTTCTGGCAGAGCGAGATTTGCAGGCCGGCATAGACCAGCAGTTTTTCAGTCCCGCTAAAGACCTCGTGGGCAATCCACCGCCCGACCGGCGCGTCCATTCCCATTTTGCGATCCTGCTCGCTCACCCGCCGTCCAAAGTCTCCGTCCTTGTATTCCAGTGGCGAGTTCAAAATGCCGTCCGTGAACTTGCGGGCGATCTTGAGCAGCGTGCCAAATGCCTTCTCGGCCAACGACTGTTGGTGTTTCTCAAGTTGGGCTTTCATGTGCTTGATCACCACCTGCTCGGCCTCGGCTTGTCCAATCTTTTCTTTGGCTTTTGTCACCGCTTCTTTGTTCTGTTGGTGGGCGGTCCATTGGGTGTGCTGCTTGTCCAACAGATCAAACTTCTCCCATGCCTCATCCTTTGCCTTTTCAAGTTTCTTTGCCTGCGGGTCGTGCGGCTTCTTGTCAAACGCCGCCAGTTTGTTCTTGGCGTCGCCCAACGCCTTGCGAGTGCCCACTAAGTCAGCTTCCACTTCTTTGCGGTTTGCGTTTTTCATTTTCAACCATGCCTTCCGCCAGTCTGTTCCTTCATTCAGACAAGTCGGGCAACGGTCGAATTTCTTCATGCGGGTGATCTCACCATCAATCTCATCAATATCGTCCTTGGCTTCCCGCACCTTCTTTTCCGCCGCGTCAACCGCTACCGCCAGTTCATTGCGCTTGGTATCCTTGGGGATTGCCGCCGCCAAATCTGCCGCTTGAGATGCCTGCCGCGCTTTCTCACGCTCGGCGCTCACGTCCTTAGGTTCGTCCTGTGTTTTGAACGCGCTTACGACTGCCGATTGAGTTTTAATTGTGTCCTTGGCTTCCTTGTCAGCCGTTTCAAGCTGGGCCATCAGGGTTTTCATCCACAGGCAAATATTCTGTTTCTGCTTATTGCGCCACTCTATTCCTTTCATCAATAAGTCATACCACTTCCTGATCGCCACTTCGTTTCCGTTCTCGGGTAATTGCATGTCCTTGAGCAATTCACTTTCGTCATATCCCATCTTTTTCAAATCCACCCGTTCCAGCACGTAGGCCAGTTGGCGCTGCCCCGTCAGTTTGAAATACTCGTTAATGTCCATCATCACGTCAGGGAATCCAACTTGCAGGTCCATGCTCTTGCTATACCGCCCGTCGCTGTCGCGGCTGATCGTCACGCTATTGGTCATGCCGTTGTCAAAGGTCAGGCGGCAAAACAATTCCTTGTCGTCCGAACAAGGCTTGAATGTCGCGCTGTGCTCTTTACCTAGCGAGGCGATAACGCCATACATGCCTAATCTCAAGGCGCTGCCGATGGCGCTCTTGCCAGAAAACGGGTTGCCTACTATGAGGTTGGCCGATTGAAGACTGAGTTTGAGGTTGCGCCCCTGCCAAGAGGGGCATTTAAGTTCGGTAATGGTCACTGCGGTCCTTTCGTTTTGTGGTTTGCGACGAATTGAGCAACGGCCCAACGCCGCTCAAATTGTTCTTTATAATGACCTGACAGTTCCGGGAGATAAGGAACCGCCTTCGACGCGGCAGCACAACTTCCGCAAGTGCATTCAATGGAATGCACCGAAACTTCACAGCACAGCCACATGGCAGCTTCGGTCAGCACTTTAAGTTTGTCATCTGTGTTCATAATTTTACCAAAGTTTGGCCGCAAACCCCGAGGCGTTCGTGCTGCCCTTGCTTAAGTTCGTGCCCGCCCATTGCTGAAAGTTACGCACGTCCGCCAGCAGCGTGTCCCAGGCTGACGCGCCGTGCAAGTTGGACACCATGAGTACAGCATCCATGACATCCATCCCCAAGCACAATCATGGTCGCTATACCTAGCGAGATAAAAAAATAAGTCAGCAGGCCATCTTTTCATTTTCTTCTTTTCCATTCAATTTTACTCCAGTTGAAACTGCCAGAGCATGTCTGATCAGTAAATGGCAGGCAGGCTATCTTTTGGATCGACCTTGTTTCTCGGGTTCCGGTTCTTCCTCGATGGGATCACACGGCAGATCGTCGGCGTAGCTGTGAGTGTCGGCATAAGGCTGGGCGTTCATCGCAATAAACAACGTGCTGACCAACGCCTGAAACCATTCCGGCCCGATAGAGATGTCTTTCAAGTCCGGGTTTTCGTCCATGCACCGCTGGCCAATACTCGCCGCCGTCTTGAAGCACATGCAATAGAGGTTTTCCAACTGTCCAAGCCGATCTAGTGCGTCGTCTACGCCATTATCGCTCTCTTGCTTATGGCTTCTGGATTCTTCACGTTCACTGCGGTCATCCTCACGTTCTCGACGGCGTGGGCGTTCTTCGGGTTCATCTGCTTCTGGCTCGTCCTCGCGTTGTCGGCGTCTAGGCTTTTCGTCCTCATCTTCATCGGTTGTGGCCGCGCCATTCACCACCTCAGCACTCTTGCTCACCTCCAGAATGCGCGTCACCTTGTCCTTGTATTCGTCGTCGCGGGCGAGCAAGCCATCGAGTTTGTTTCTCTTGTCTCGCGTGGCGACAAAATTGAATTCCTTGCCTTTGTCCTTGTCGGAGATGCGATCATGATCCCAGATCTTCACCTTTATCTCGTTGCCAGCGCGATCCTTCATCATTAGAATCTGAATCGACCCGTCGCTATTCTTGCCCACGCCGTCTTTCCAAGTGAAGAATTGGGTGACCTTCCCGCGAAACGCCTTTACGATGTCACCGTCCTCTAAATCTTTTATGTCTTGAACTGTGAATACCTGCGGCATTTGATTTCCTTTCGTTCTGTGGTTTGTGAATTTTTTCTAAAAGTTAAAGAGGGGGCGGTTGCTTATCACGCAAGCCCGCCCCCAAGGTTAAAACGACGCCTTTTAGCTGTGTTCCACAGATCGCCTGACACATCTTGAACCTAATCACAACGCCTTACCCCTAGACCACCCCGCCACATGGAGGCGGGGACGGGAATTGAACCCGCGTCTTTGCTTTGGGTTGTACCATCGATCCGTTTCACTTGTCGTTTCGTTTCTAAGCCTTCGGGTGAAAACTTAAGCCTTTATCCAGTGATCTTAAGTCTGACCTTGAGCCTTGGATGGGCTTTTCGCCAAAGCTACTAAGCCCCACCCGAAATTATGGTTTCTTGCCGTCAAAAACAAACCCAAGCAGGGCTTTGCCCATTTTTAGATTTGTCTCAACCTCCTGATCATTCGCCCGCGAACGCGCCTTGCGTACCGCCCGAATCGTCTGTTCCGCCCGATCAAGAATCTCCGATTTTTCAGCCGGGGTGATCAACCCGGACCACTCTTGCTCCGAGATAGTGCCAACCACCAAGTCAACAGGCACGAGTTGCGTCTGCGCCGGGTGCTCTTTGGTTGGCTCGTGCAACACCACCACCCGCACGTCTTTCTTGGTCCGTGCTTTGTTTACTTCGCGAGCCTTATAAATTCCACCGCCGCGTTGGGGGTCGTCCTGAAATCCCTTGGCGGGATCGAGCGTCGGAATCGCCTTGGACAAATGAAGCACCCAATCGGTCAGCCGCTTTTCCAATTCCAAAAGGGCGGTGGCGGGAATGTCTTTGAGCAAGACCGTTCCGGCGTCATCGTCCAGAACCACATCGGCTCGTGCCTTGGTGTTGGCGTCCGCCACCTGCAACCCGGCATCCATTGCCTTTGCCAAATGTGGAACAATCCATGCCAGTTCTCTACGCACCGTGCTTTGAATATCCGACTGCGCTTCGGTGGTGGCGGGTTTGCCCTCTTCGTTGGATTGGAAAGTGGTTCGCTTTTCCTCAAACAGATGGCGTTTCTTTTCAAAGGTGTTCGCCAAATCGGTTCGGGTTTGAATGGCTTGGGTTTCCAGATTTCCTTCGGCAGCTAACAGTTCGTGTAGTTTCGTCATATTTTTGTGCTCTGCGGTTTATGGTTTCTCGGTCAACTGAAACCACCTTGCCACACCAAGCCGAAAGGTGTCAATACATTGTTCAACTTTTTATTCCAACCACTCCTGACCTGCCGCTGATTGAAATTTAACCCCTCGAATTGCCCATAAAACCGCCCTGTCCTGCGCCACAAATCGTTTGAGACGGGCTTTTATTGCAAAAAGGTAGTCAGACACCAAGAAAACGCCCCGGCAGGCCGAGAAACCCACCGGGGCGCACCACAACGAATGAACGATCCGCTTCGCTATACGCGAGAGCCTCACCTTACCGCACTTCAACCGCTGGCGTCAAGCCCTAATCCCGCACGCTTTGCAGGGGCGGTTCCGCCGTGTCGGTCACTGGCTGGTTCAAAATCTTCTGCTTAATCTCTTTACGCATCACCCGCATGGCGAGCACCGTCTTGGTGCAGTGCTCCGACGATTCATCAAGACTGGCCAGTTGCTCCTTAAGGTGGCGCAGTTCCTTGCGATTCATAATCACTCCACGTTTTTGTTCCACCAGTCGTACAGCCCTTTCAAGATCGGGTGAAATCCATATTGTTTCATCTCGACATAAGCCGTTGCTTCGGTCCAGTGATCCGACCAAACACGATAGACACCGCAAACCAAACCAGTACGATCGTTTCCACCAGCACTCTTGAGTACCGCATCTATTCTTGAGCGAGTGCGGCTGTCGCTTCCGCAATGGACGTAACAATGCCCAACCTGCATAATCGCTACCGCCTTGGCCACCGTGCTTACTTTGGGTCCACCCTCCAACTGTTCACCCACCGAGATTGGAAAACGATAGACCTTCATGCCCATCCGTTCAGCCAAGTTGTCACTGCCCTCGGCGTCGGTGTTGAGCTTCACCACGCTTCGCACCCCCGCCAGCCAGATATTGGTCCAACCCTGCGCCGTGGGTTGACCGCCACGCAGGATTACTTTGTCGGCGTCAACGGTGTGGAGGTTGGGGATTGGCGGAAGTGGTGTTGTGCAACAGGACTCCAGCAAAAGGCAAAACCACGCGCCCAGCCAAAGCAGATTGCGTTGGAGCAGGCGAATGCGTATGTTACGGAGCACAGCGCAACAGGAACTACACATCCGCACCGCAATCAGCCAGGGAGGGCGCATGGCAAAATATCAACCGGGATATCATTTCCCCTTTGGCTCAATAATGATTAGCCGCACCCTGTCTTTGTTGGTGCTATAGAGGTGAACCAGTTCGGCGGGGGTATAGACCGTCATGGGCACCAACTTGAGGGTGTGACCGCTCGGCGTGGAGAGGACGTAGAAATTGGTATTCGCCCCTGAATTGGTGCTTAACAAGTGGACTGGAATCTGCGGCGGTCGCATGAAGTGCTGGGGCATTGGCGGAACCTGAACTGATTCTGCAATCACCTCGGGTTCGTTGGAAACGTAAGCCATGTTCTTGGCCGTGAACTTGGCTTCGCAACTGGGGCACTTCAACTTCACCAGCCGGTGATAGTTCGTCCCGCCCGGAGCCAGTTGAAAACTGTTGGTGGCGATACTTAACGAAGGTCCGGTAAATGGACGCTTGCAGGACGGACAGCGGACGGTGAACAACTCCTGCGCCGAGCAGGAGAGCCACATCAATGACGCTATCACCAGTGGCATTATCTTCCTCATCGCGCTTTCCATCTTGCCTCTGTGGACTTTGTTTTTCATGTTTTTGCCTTCCTTTTCATAACACTCAATACAGATGGGATATTTACTGCCCTTGTGTACCGGGTCGGGAAACCATTTCATTTTGTCCTTGGTGAGCTTTCGCCTGCAAGGTCCAGTACACTCATAAAGTTTTGATTTAGATTTGCGCTCACGCTTCATGTTCTTTTCTCTGGGGGTCCAAATTTGCATGAGTAAGCCCTGACTACTTCGTCCCTGACTTTTTCCATTGCCTCGACTGCCAGTCGGTATTCTTCGTTGGCAGAATTGTAATCGCCCGGATAAAGGCTCATCGCTTTTAGCGCCTTCACCTCTTCATCTGAAAGGGTGAGATCAATTTGAAATGCACCGCTCACTCTATTTTTGATTTATCTGCTTCTCCAACTCCGCTATGCGTTCCAATTCATGCTTTTGGTCTGTCTTACATTGGGCAATGGCGCTGTAGAATGCAGGCAAACCCGCGGAAGGAGTGTCGTCTATGCTTTCTTCCAAAGACGACTGCTCCTCCCGCAATCGGCTCAACCGATCCAGGCAGTTCTTTAACTGGAGATTCAACCAGTCAGGCATCAGGGAGGAGTTAACGCCAGAAACGCCTTGCCTTGGTCGCTATTGGGGTCAATCCCAGCGGCGACCAACGCTTGGAGCATATTGCTGCGGGCGCTGTTCTTTGAGAGCGCGATTAAACCATCCCATTGTGCTTGGCTCGGTGCGGTCGGACTGGAGAATATTCCAGAAATGGCCGCAACCACTTCGGGTCCATATTTTTCAAGCAGGCTCAAGAGCAGAGGAGCGAGTGTTACCCAGTTCATGGCAGACCTCCTTTCGCTGCGGTGATTGAGTTGAGAACGTTTGTTCCTGCCATCAGCACATTTGCCGGGGCAGGACTCGTGAGGTTGTTTTCAGCCGCCACCACAGCCAGTCCAAAAACCTGCTGAAAGGTATTAAAGTACTGGCTGACTTGCGGAACCGAATTGGTTGCAACCTGATGACTAACCACCAACAGCGTGTACGAATAGTCCGCTGCGTTGACGGCATTGCCGATAGCCGCCAAGGATGTGTAAGCCGCCGATTGAGGCGTTGACGATTTGAAGATCCCGCAACCTGCAAGCAGGAGGCAGGACACTGCCAGTGATGGCAATGTGCATTTAAGTTTTTTTGTCATGTTTTGTTTTACTTGTAACCACCGGCCTCGTTTTCAAGGTCAGCGATAGTTTTTAGAATATCCTTCATCATGTCGGGATACTCCTTGAGCGCCTTTAGCATGTCATCCCTGTGTCCGAAACAGATTCTTTCCACGTTGCAGGGCTTTCTTGGAGCTGTCCTGCAAGCAGAAAGTCCAATCAGCATCAGGATGAATGCGGCTCGTTTCATGTTGTCAGTTTATTCAGGAGTTCCAACGGATGTGAGGCCCTCCAGCCAGCCCCAGTAGAATGTTAATCAGGATGATAACCGCCGCAATGGCGAGAATAACTCGCGCCACTTTAGCAAACGGTTCAGGCAATGCGATGTAGTTTATCAGCCACCACAGCAGCCAGAACACCACTCCGATCACAATGAGGTAAATCAGTCCATGAATCACGGACTCCCCACTTACGTTCATGTCGGCCAGTATTAACGCGAGGTTCATTGTTTCCTTTTGGGTTGAGCAGCCTGCATAAAGTATGTAACTCGTGATCGGTCACACTGCGATTGCCCCCTTGGGCGCGGTTCTCACCACTTTGGGAATATCCTCATCCTCTTTGGCGGCGACCGCCACGGTTGCGGTGTCGTCAGGACCAGGCACGGACCAAAATACCTCGTAACTGGTTTCGACAATATGATCGTGCCCCTTGCGGCGGACCACCACCTTGGCTTCCTTGTTGCCGGGCTCTCCTTCTCCGTGGAAAAAGACAGCAAACTTTTTGTCCGTTCCCTTGGGGTCAACCGTGGCGACAGATTCACCGAACGGAACAATAGTAGCGTAGGTTCCGTCATCATTCTTCAATACCGGGTTGGCAAAGGTGAAATCCACCTTGCGCCTCTTGCCTGCAAGAACTGTTCCTAACTTTAATGTTTCCATGTTTTTTCTTTCGTTTGTTGTTTAAGTTGAACTGCAAATCTTAGGGCACGGGAGGTGGTTTCGGAGCCGCCAAATCTCCAGCCTTCTGTTGAACTTGATCTTTAATCTCACGCAACCCCACCCCAGCCAATCCATAGGCTGCTCCGATTAATGGACCTGCGTTGTTCATGCCCGCCAATCCAAGCAGATAGTCCGCTCCCGCCCCCAATAGTGGCGCAAGAATCGGCAAAGCCCAGCCAGGTAACTTCGGTATCTCCTGCTTTGCTAGGGCGATTAATAACGGCACGGCAATTCCAACCAACATCATCCACGGGTTGCTCGCCACCGTAGGTTGCCCCGGCTTGAGCACAATCGGGGCATTAGTGCTCGCCTGTGGGGTGCTGGACACCACTGCGGCGGTATTGGTCGCCGGATGATTGGTGGGAGCCTCGGCATTCCAAATGATATAGGGATTGGTTGGGTTAATCTGGGCGGGCAGTCTGGATGGCAGAAGGCAGGCAAAGGCAACCAACACGGTTAAGGTGAAGTGCCAGATTGTTCTCATGGTCATAATTTACAGTTTTTTTGTTATAAGGTCAAACACCGGTTGTTTTGGGAATAGGTTGAACTTTGGAAATTGGATTTAGACTAATCTGTTCCTGAGTACCATAAAACGGAGGCGAGCTGTCTGAGGACGGAGGTAACGGATTGGCGGACCACCATTGAAAAAACCGGATGCCACCGTTAATCGCAAATGTGCCCGTAAGCATCTTGAAAAAGTTAGGACTTAAAAATGCCCAGTCCTTCGAGTCGATCAACCACGCGGTCAATGTGGATACGATAGCTGCGGCACCGCCATGAATCAATGTCTCAATACCAGCCCTAAGCCATTTGCGCGTTGCGTTTGTCATGGCTTTTTGAGAATTAATCCGATGACTCCAATGGCAATAATTGCCAGAGTAATCACCAATGCCCAGGTGGCGTTGACCCCCGCCGTTCGGCCTTTTGTCTCTGATAAAATTTTCTTCACCTCCTCTATTTTGTCGTTCAGACCATCGAACTTGGCGACCGCTTCCGGACGCGGAACCATCTCCTTGTATTGAGCATCCATCTTCCGAGTCAGGTCATTGTGGCTGGCGTTGTAATTATTCTGAAAGCCCTCCTGTTTCAGAATCGCCTTGTCGGATGCCGCCAGAGCCGAAGCCGTAGCTTCTTTTTGAGCAGCCAAGGCGTTCTTGGTTTCCCTTTCCTGGCCGTCGAATCGCTCTTTGTAACGAGTGTCACGCTCGTTCATAAGCTCTTTGAAAGCGTAAAACTCAGCCGCAAGTTGATAAATGTCCGGGGATCGAAACCTGCAATTCTCCACTCTCTGGTTGTCGTCGCTCATTGTTTGTATTTCCCATCGGCAGGCGGTCCGATGCGGTGACGCAGCCCTTCAATCTCTCTTTTCAAATCAGTAATTTCATTGTCGCGAGCGGAGATCTCAGACCTGAATTCTGATCTCGTAATGAACTCGCGCATCGAGAATACAATCTCTGACAGAGTTTTCCCTTGGTCGTCCTGAATCTTCTCCATGTGATCCAGGTGCCGGGATGCACCCCATCCGATGATGATCATCAGGATGCCGAGCAGCCCGCTAAACGCCGATACAACTATGGTGTTTAGGTTTATCTTCATGAATTTCTCTGGACTGTTGTGACTTAGGGTTTGATGTCCCATATCATTTTAGGACGTTAATCTGTAACCTAAAGTACATCTTCGGATCAGGCGAGTTGGTAAGCCCAAGCGCATTTCTGAAGTTGGTAAATGGACCGTTAAGGTTGATGGCTGACTGGACCTGGACCAAATAAACAAGGTTGCTGACCGGCACGGTGTAGCTTACCTCGGGACTGTAATCGCCTTCAAGACCATTATAGAGTTTGCTGGTCGCCGCGAAATAATACGTCGCCCCGGCCACAAGCGGTCCAATCCTCGCCGTGGTGTTGGTCGCCGGGCCGACCGTCACCGAGTTGGTATAGGCCAGACTGACGCCGCCCCAGTGGATTCCATAGGCAGTTATCAATGGATCGGTGTCCGCAATCCATGCGAGCGTGACCCCGGGGCCGGATGGAGGCACCAAAGACATATCCATAGCCCGCCTGGGTATCTTTGAAAAGCTGGGAGGTATCGGCGGAGATTTTGGTTTAGGCGCAGCACAACCTCCGGCAATTAGCATGGACGCCACAATCATGAATCGCGCAATGCGATGCTTGAGCGCATATTGAACCAACAGGGCTACTGAATAAATCCCAAGCCTCCGCTTCACTTTAAGCAGGTGGTCGTCGATTGTTTTTGGGCTGAGTTTAATTGCAAATGCCGCTTCCTTGCGGTTCTTTCCTTCCGCAATGAGCTTGAGCACCTGTTGCTGGCGCGGGCTGAGAGTGCTTTTCATTTGATGTTCATCCCGCTCGTACTCCCGCTGCTCCATTGCTGGCCCATGGCCACCTGGCCCCCACCCGCCGGAGGGTCCACGCCGTAAACGTCCCGGTAGCCTGCCGGTATGTTGGTGTAGCTGCTCGAATATGCGGGCGAGGCCGGGTCCACCGCAGGCCACGCCAGGAATCCGAACCATGCAGGCTTGCTGGCGAGATAGTAACTCGGCGGAAGGTCGGCGCTCGCAAATCCATCCGGCACAATACCGCTATTCGTGGCCGTGGCGCTGGTCCAGTTGTATGCCCGAGTCAAAGTACTGCGCGGAAGCAGGTCGGTTACGGCGGCGTTGCAACTCACGTCCCACCACCCTAGGTAATAGATCGCGTTGGCCTTGCAGCCGCCAGCTTGCCCGGCGTAATCCTCATAATTCGTGGTAATGCCGGTTGTGCCAAGGACGTTCCCAATGCTGCATTCGTAACGGTTGGTGACGTTCGCGGCGAAGGCGTATTGAAGCCCCTCCCCCGTTCCGGCGCTTGGATTGTAGCCAAGCGTACGGCTCCTGAACGCCACGTTGCGAGACGACCCACCCCAGGTGTTATCGAAGCCAATCGCTGGCGAATAGTTCCCTTCGTAGAGGTTCATGTTCGGGTTGCCGCCATGCTGCAAGAGTCCCTGCAAAATCACTGTGAAGAATGGAACCTGATTCGTCATCACGTTGTAAGCCCAGACCCCTCCGTGCGAGCCGTTCGGGTAAAGCCCAGTGTTGACCGAACGGGAGATGTTGTTCTGCACGAGTATCCCGGCGCTGGCCCTGGTTCCGAATCCATAGGTATCAAGCCCGGCAGTTGCGTCACATGTGCAATGGTCAATCTGACAGCGCAAGGTCCAATGAGCATAAATCGCGGGAGTGTGCTGAGTCGTTCCCAAGTGGACGACGACGTTCGACATCCAGCAATCGACCGCGCAATTGAAATCCGCTCGGCCTTGGCTGAAAGTGCAGTTGGCAATCCAGGATTTCCGCACCGGCCCGCCCGAGTTGAACCGCCATACCTGCGGCTGCTGGCTTGACCCATATTGAAGATTCACGTTCTGGTTGTTCCAGTTGGTCATGTAGAGCGGTTCGCGCAGCGTGATCGTGGTGCCGTTAATGGCCGTGATGTAGTTGACCTGAAACTGAGCGCGGTCCCTTCCGTCATTGGGGAAACTGACACTCGTGTATTCGTAGAGCGAGTAGGGTCCGTTGGATGAGTTGCCGTAAATGTCTGTGTCCACGTCGTCGTTTTGGTCCAGCACAATCATCTGGCCCACGGCGTATCCGTTCACACCTGCCACAGTGATTTGCGTCGTTCCCTGCGAGTAGCCCGCCGTCCAGTTCGTGTGATTGCCGGTGCTCGGCGTCACCGTTTCGTTCACGCCCCACCATTGCCAGTTGCCTATTTGCGCGTCAGGATAGTTCGCGCTCGTGAACGTCACCCCTGGAGCGCCGTTCAATCCAACGCCGTCGTTGAAGATGTTGATCGTCGTGCCGCCCAAATTGTAAGTGCCGTTCGTGGCGAGTTGCACGTAGCTGTTGCTCGGACAGGTGCTCAGAGCGGTGTTGATGTTGCCACCAGAGGCCAGCAGGATCGGCGTCATGCTGGATAACGGAGGGATGCCGCCAGGGACGCCGACTTGATTGGTCCAGCCTGTTCCTGCGGGCTTCTGGACCTGCTGTAAGGGGTCCGAGGCGAGCGCGGAAAGAGCAAAGAAGAATGGAAGTAGGTAACGCATTAATGAAATGTAGCTACACTCATCGAACCGCTCGTGGCGTTGCGTGGTGTGCAAGAGGACGATGCGGGTCCGGTAGCACGCTGGAATGAATCACAGGTGGTCAGTGCGCTTGGCTGGACAGTCTCCCCCATGCTCTCTCCTGATGGGACGCTTACCAAAAGTCCGTTACCGGAATCCACCATCAGCCCGAACACAAGTTCATCAGTGAAGCTTGTTGCCGCTGTATTACCGCTGTTGAACGCCGTGGTGCTGCTCATGTTCGCCGTGTGGGTTTTGTCGAACGGCTGGTAGAGTGCGAACCCGGCATATTCGTGAATGGCATAATGGAGGTCACTGCTCGTTGCCCCACTGATACTCACGGTAACGGTGTTGGCTCCCGCCACGCTGTTGCTGGCATAATAAATCCACGAATCATCTGCTGCGAGGCCGGTGTCGGTGGGTGCCTGCGCCACTGTATAGGTATTGTGACTGTCGGTAACTGTGACCGTTCGACCATGCACACTACCTCCGGCAACTACGAGCAGGCTTGCGGCCCGGTTCGTGATTGGAAACTGAACAGACAAACTCGATACCGCAGACCCCGCCGCGATGTTCGTGCTTTGAACAAAGAACTTTGGAGACGCTTGAGCCGTCCCGCCGCTAGGAAGAAATCCGACCATGTAGAACGACATATCCCCACGAGGGGCAGTCGGAAGTCCCTGGTAATAGTTCGCTATAATGATTGGGGACGTGTCAGGAGTAATGCAGTGCGACCATGAATTATTCTGGTCTGGGTTGGAGGGTCCGTCCCTGGATTCGTTTGTCCAGACCTCGCAGTCAAAGCGCATGTTCCCGCCGAGTATGTTGGAAGTCGTCATAAACACTTCCTGCGCTTGGTTCAGAACAAATTCACCCGCAACCGAAGGCGTGAACCAGTGAGGCAACGCAAGCCCGTTCGTGTATTGGCCATTATCGTTGATGACCTGCTGCACGCCGTAATCGAATGGATAAAGTGAAGCTCCAACAATGTCATAAGCCATGATGGTCATGTCGCCGTTTTGTCCTACCTGATTCGTAACGTAAAGGTTCGCGCTGGCTACCAAGTTGCTGGCATAAACACAACAGGTGTTCGCACCACCAGACTGGATATGAACGACTACAGGATGACCAGCGGCAAGCGTGTAAGTGTTCCCTTGAGTATCAGTAGCATTTGTGGGATAACAAAGTGAACCGCCCGCCTGACACCCGAGCACAAGCAGATTGCCCACAGTCGGGAATTGAGAAACGCAGATTCGTCCTGCTGGCACTAAGGGTCCAGGCCAAGACTGATGTGAGATTCCAGCAACATACATTCCCGCTGGTCGTCCTACGCCTTGGGCCGTGGCACTGGCTTTGAGAGCAATCGTCGCTGCGATGTATCGGGTAGCGTTGACGGTGCAGGTCATCTGAGGATTGATTGCCGCTGTCGCGCTATCGATTCCCCACTGCAAAGCATGGCCATCGTTCACGTCAACCGTCGTCAACGCCCATGTAATGTTGGCTTGGCTACCGGCAGTCCAAAACGATTGAATGGTCGAGCCGGTTCCGTATCTAACACCCCACTCTAGAATCAAGTCACCCGTCTGAGTTGGCGTGATACTTCCGGCGCTAATAGTTCCGCTGGCCGCTGACGTGAACGTGTTCGTCACATCCATTGGACTATAAGGGATGATATCGTTTGCTTCCAACGCAACAGCTACAATATTCGACATGATGACCGTGCCGTTCGTGACGTAGATAAAATGAGTTCCCGCAGTGATGTTCGTTGCCGCATACCACCAGATAGCCTGGTTCCCGGTCGCATCATATCCATAAGTTTGCTGGCGGTAAACATTTCCCACATCATCACCTATCCCGGCCCACACAGCAGGAGAAGTGGTCCGAGCTGATATGCCCATGAGCGCGGTATTTCCAGTCTGAGTGGGACTTGGAAAGTTGAACCGGACAATCCCATTGGCCATCAAGTTTGTCCCTTGACCACTCACAGAATTGGAAAGGGAAGAAAAGCTAGTGCGTTGGAGGATGCTTGGAACAACTGCGCCGCTTGCAGGGACGGCCATGTAAGGCACGTTTCCGAGCGTTTGCATGTTGGGCTGCGCTGAGCCTCCCACGGTCTGAGCCTTTGCCGTAAATCCAAAGACCAGAGCCGCAATAAAAATCAACATCCTCATGGATAAGTCAAAGTCTGCCACATTCCATTGGTCGTCGGAATCGAGATTGAGGCGTTCAACAGCCACTCAATATTCGTCGAGGTCCAGTAGGGCGAGCCGCCCCAGCTAGCAACTTGGATGTAGCAGTCGTCACCTGGATTCGGAGTGCCCGCGAGAGTGAATCCTGCCGTCATGTGCCAGTTCGTGCTGCAAGTCCCCGTCGTAATCGGTAGATTATTTGTGAACGTCACGGCAGTCCCGAGAGCCGTTCCGGCTCGCGCTCCCGCGAATGACCATACGTTTGTAACCTTTGTGCTGAAATTAGTTCCCGAGGCCACGCCGACGGCCCCGGTTATCGATCCGCCTGTCGCGTAGTTCGGAGGCATCTTGAACTCAAGAATTGCGTTGTTCGTTCCGCTCGTGGACATCTGCCAGCCGAGGAATGTAAGCCCGGCGCTTTGGAGAAGGTTGAAGGCGGTTCCGGGAGTGTTGGTGGTCCACGTCATTGGGAGCGTATCTCCGGGACGGATGGCGACTGCTTTCCAAGTGATAACGGCCACGCCTCCTGTCAAAGCCCCAGAGTTTAGGTTAGTTAAATTTCCTCCGTTGAACAAAGGCGCACGAGTATCATTGTTGGTCAACACACCTCCAGGTAACGCTCCCTGAGGGATAGTTCCGATAAGATTAGCAGCTTGTGGAGGCCAAATCTGATTGGTGGATGCTGTGCCTGTAATAGGATTGGTTTCAACTAGCCAGAGTCCGTAGCTATTCGAGTTCCAAAATATCATACCACCATTCCCGAGATTGGCGTAGCTTGCCGTCACTGGGAATGTATTGGAAGCCAGAACACCAGATGGAGGCGTGTTCGTGAGATTGACCCCATTAACTCCTGAACCGATAGTGCCACCAGCAGCCAGAGCGTTTGCGGTCGTGGCAGTGGTTGCTGTGGTTGCCGTAGTCGCCAAGTCGGCAACTCCTGCGGTCGGCCAGATTTTATTGGTGTATCCCAATCCAGTTAGTGCATTCGTGCCTATCAAATAGAGCGCGTATCCATTGGAGTTCCAGAAGATCACGCTGGCTGTCGAAAGATTCGCAAAGCTCGCCGTAATCGGCAGTGTATTGCTCGCCAGGATGTATCCGCTAGAAGCGTTGACTAAACCATTGGTAACGGTCACAGTGTTAGCGGTAGTCAGGTTCTCCACGATTAATCCATCCGCCACCTCCAAGGCAAAATCTCCGTTGGCGAATGCTTGTACATTCGTTGAGACAACGGCATTAGTTAAAGTCCCGCCCCAAATGTTGGTTCCTCCTGGAACCATGAGTTGCCCGCCGAATAGAGTGGCAGTGTCTCCCGCCCCCGCTAAATTATTCGTGAACGTGTACGCGAATCCCGCAGGAATCATGCCGGCAATGATGTTCGTGTAATCCGCCGCAAATCCGAGAGTGGACGATGTGACTCCGACGCTATTGGTCACCGCGCCCGGTATCCACAGGTTAACGTCCGATTGACCGGATACATTCGATACGTGCAGGTCAACGTTGGCCTGGACGATGATCGGGGCTCCGTAGAAATTGGTGTACCATTGGCTTGATATAAAGTTGGTCTGAATCAGAAGTCCGTTCGTGAACCCCGTGGCGAAGTCGGTCAAGGCGTAGTTGATGCTGCCGTCAGCGTTATAGTTCGATGCAACGGAACCGCCGCTGGCAAAAGTAACGTAAACTTTTGTCAAATTCGACAAACCGGCACCGTAGTTAGTCGAGAGTAATTGCAGGCCAGGTGGTAGTGCTGCGGTGGGAACCGTATTGCTTGCCAGGTTCGCGGCGCTGATTCGTACATTCCACAACGCGGACCCGTCGGAGGCCCCGATGCTAGCGCCCGCGAGCAGATTGTTCGCCCAAGCTATGTTCGTCGCGGTCTCGCTCCAGGCGTTGGTGCTTGCACCAATCCAAAACGTCGAGAAAGTGACGGCAGACGCCGGACATACAATGGAGGACACACCGTTGGCTGTAATCGGAAAGCGCAACACACAATTCGTTGCCGCACCGTTTGTTACTATCAGCGTCACCTGCGCCGGGTAGGCCGCATTGATTGGCCCGTAATAATTCGTCACCTGCATGTCGTTGGTGGTGGAATACGTCTGGAGCGAGTTCGTGACCACCAGGTAATTAGTCGGACCATTGAACGGCTGCGCGATCAGGTAGAAGGCATTTGTCGTGAAGTGAACCGAGTCCGCCGCCGTCGCATAAACGTCCATATTCGTGGCTACGCTCAGCCCGTTCCCGCCAAAATCGGTAAGTGTACCATCGTGCCATAGCAGATAAGAACCGTCCGCGTTGGTGAAATAAATTCCAGTCGAGGTATCCCAGATAATTAGGTTCGTAAATGTCGGGCCGTAGTAAGTACTGCCCCCGGGAGTGACCCACGTTTGATCGCCGCGCAGGAAGGTGCTGGAAGTGGCGGAACCGCTGCCGAGGCGGGCGGTGGGAATCGTGTTGCTGGCGATATTCGCACCACTGATCCTGACATTCCAAAGCGCCGAACCGTCTGAGGCCCCGATCACCGCCCCCGCCGCTAAATTGCTGGCCCAGGCGATATTGGTCTGCGTCTCGCTCCAGGCGTTGGTGCTTGCGCCGAGCCAGAAGGTGCAGAAGGTGACCGAGGAAGCCGGACATAGTATGCTGGTCAAATTGTTGCCTGTGAGAGGAAACCTCAACGTGCAATTCGTCGCCGCGCCGTTCGTTATCCATAACGTCACCTGGCCCGGAATGGCCGCGCTGCCACCCACGTAGTTGGTGATCTGCATGTCATTGGTCGTCGTATAGGTCTGCAACTCGTTGGTCACCGCCAACAGGTTCGTCGGCCCCGCCCAGGTCTGCGCGAGAGTGTATTGCTCGTTGGTGACGTAGCCAACCGCTGAGGCCACCGAGGATGCCGTCTGGATGGCGTTGGTGAGGATGTAGTTCGTGACGGTTCCAGCATAAGGGGCATACGTCGCCACTCCGCCCTGATTCAACGTAGCTGTGATGGTGCGATCCGCATTGGTGATTGCCGAAGCCACTGCGCTCCCAAGGAAATACACCCCAGGCACGAACAGTGCCGGTGTCTGACCAGACAGGTTTGTGATCGTGCTCGATAAATAATTTGTGGAAATTTGATAGTCCTGTAGCGGTATATTTGTGGTGTGATTCCAATCGCCCCAGGTGTTCCAGAAATAACCGCCGCTCAGTCCCGGCACCTTGTCCGCGCTCGTCAGATTCTTATTCGCATCGTAGGCCGCTACCGTGCTAGCGCTGGCGAGTTGGTTGGTGAGTCCATTAGTGGTGACGCCGAAGTTGAAGGAGAGCAGAGAAAACACATCCAGGTTCGTGGCCGTGGTCAACCCGGTCCCGCCCACCATCGTCCAAGTGCCGTCATGCCACAGAGCATAAGATCCGTCCGCGTTGGTGAAGTAGATCCCCGAGGCGGTGTCCCACACTATCAGGTTGGTAAACAGTGGACCGTAGTAGGTCGGAAACAGCGTAATGACGTGGTTGTTTGTGGTCGCTCCGGTTTGGATGATGCCCTGAATCGCATTGGCCACAATCTGCCCGAGCGCGTTCGTGACCGTCGTGGACAGGTAGTTCGTTGAAATCTGCCAATCCTGCAAGGGGATATTGGTGAGATGATTCCAATCGCCCCAGGTGTTCCATAGTGCCGCCCCGCTGCCGTTCGACAGGTTTGTCAATGCCGTCGTTCCGAACTGCGCCTTCCAGAGAGAGGCCAGTGATTGTCCATCCGAGTTCGTTAGCCCAGCAGCGAGGCCGTTAAACTGTCCCCCGAACAGGGTTGTCACGTTGTTGCTGAATATGGCTTGCCCTCCGTTCGTGAGTGTGCCGGTAATCAAGCCCCAGCCTTGAACCCAAAGATTGCTTACAATGGTCAGGTTCGTGACGTTGTAGGTCGTCAATATACCGCCGCACAGGATCGCGGAAGGCGAGTTCGCCGCCGTCACATTGGTTTCCGTGAGGCAGCCGTTCGCTATCGTCACAACGAGTCCGTCTGTATTCGTCTCGCCCCAGCCGCCCGGATATTCCCAAGACCAGTTCGTGTTCTGAGTGCTGCCTCGGGCAATGATGGAGTTTGTGAATGGAACTGCCGACCCGCTGGCCGTCGAAGAAATTACACCTCCAGCCGCAGTGATTGTGGTGCCGTCAACTTTAACCGCTCCGAATGCGCTGGACGTGGCCAGTGGCAATAATCCCGGAGATACGGTTCCGGTGGTGAGCGCGGAGGCGTTGAGGTTTGTCCCCTGTGACAGGTCAAAACTCCAAGCCCAATTCGTGTTTGAATCCTCGGTCATAAACGCCCCGGCCATCGGGTTATTCGGCCCACCCCAGGTTTTCACCCCGGAGTCCACCAGCGCATCGTAGTAGCCATGCCCATAGAAAGTGATGGAAGCATTATTGATGGCCGACGCCTGCTGAATGGTGGTGGCCCCACGGTTAGAACCCACCTTGATGATTGTCCCAGCTACTTCCACCGCGCAACTTGGGGCGTTCGCAGCAGTGATGCCTTGGCACGTAAGCGACCCGTTCGTGGCGATGATTTCCCCACCCGTGACGTAGGTGTGACCCAGCTTCGTGTTGATCCCGCGCATGGTCTGTCCTAGAGCGCCAGCGTCGAGGTTCGTATTGTAGGCCGACACCAAGGAGCAATTCTCAACCCGCAGGATTGAGTTTGTGTTTGCGGAAGCAGAGAACCCGGTGGGCAGGATCGTGATGCAGTCAAATGAACTGAACATTTTGCAGTTGCGGAATGTCGCGTCAAACGCACCCTGCAATCCCGCCGCTCCCGCCCGGTAAATAATGTCGGAGTAGTTGGTGAAGAACACCCCGTCGAACAAGATGTTTGCTGTAGTCAGCACCTGCGGACAGTTCAGGTAAACCGGAAACGAGAAACCAGTATTTAATGTCGGCTGACCCCAAATCTCCCCACCCAGCATTGTAAAGTTTCCATCAATACTCAGGAGCGTCTGGTGGGTGACATCGCCTACGTAATTTGTGAAGTACAAACGCGCTCCGTAAGCGAGGAAAATGTCATTGGACATTGTGATAAAACCATTGGTGTTGATGTAGGTCGAGGCGTCGTAAATCTCACCCGGCGCAAATCGAGTCACCTGCGCCGTTCCGGGCACCCTCAGCGCCACCCACCGTGCCCAGGTCTTGATTGGGTGCTGGGAATCCGCCCCGTTCCAGGCATCGTTTCCGTTCGTCGCATCGAACCAGAGCGATGGAGATGACGATAGGAAAAAGTTGATATTGGTGCCATAGAGATTGGTCAGGCCGGAGCCATCGCCGGTGAAACCTGGATGGCCCGAACCGGCATAATTAACAAAACCTGCATTCCATCCCTGTAGCAAACTTGGAGACGGACCCAAGACAAGTGTGGGAGTTACGCCAACCGATCCAACACTCAGGCTGATGGCATCTGTAGCAATGCCTGTATTCGTAATCGTAACAGGACTGTCCGCTAAGGAGTTTGTCAAACGCGGATAGTTCAAATAAGTGTTTGTCGCACCTCCGTTTGCCATCTGCACAAATTGAGATTGATAAACAGAGTTGCTTTGGCTGGCTATGTTGGCCGACAAAATGTTGACCACGTTGGTATCGGTCTGGGCGCTGACAATATTGTTGGGCGCACTAAAAATCACCGTTGTATTTGAACCCGCAACCAGCGGTACTCCGCCCCCTCCACCAGTGCTATTGATGGTCACTAGGTTTCCATTAGTGACCGCCACCACGTTGGTTCCCGCCGCCACGCCCACTCCAGTTGTTCCTACTCGGGCATACCGACTATCCGTCACTGCCGCCGCCCACGCCACGCTGCCTGCCGGGAAGGTCGCCGCGCTGGAAGCCACCATAATATCAGCCGCATTCACCACACCGGAAACCGTGTTGGTGACAAAAATCTTGAACTGCTCCTGCGCCCCGCCAAAGGGTGAGGCGCGGACGGTGATCAGGTAAAGGTAAGGTTGGGCGTTTGAGAAATAGTAAATGCCGTTGGAGTCGGTCAATCCCTGTACGGTTGCGCCCAGAACTACCGAAGGCGATTGCGCGTTGGGCACGCTCATAGCCTGCACCCAAATCACGCGATTGGTGTAGTAGGGGGCGGCTTGTAAGCGAGAGTCGGTTAAATTCACTGCCACCGTCGTTGTCGTTTGGGCGGTCGCCCCAAGACAGACTAACAAGACAAACAGGATTAAAAGTCTAATTAAAGTTTTCATTTTCAATCGTGGGTTCCCACTTCAGCCATTTAGGTGGATGGTCGGGACACTGTTCGGTCGAGAGCATAATCTTATTCACGAGCCATCCCGAAGTCCGGCACCCGCATAAACTGCATCTTTTGTCCGACGGTCTAAACTTGTCGCACTTTTCACAAACAGACCACCGCTCTGCCTGAACTTCTTTGGGGGCTAAAATAGGTCTGTCGCAAACCGCTTGTGCCACCGTTCGCCCAAACGCCATCGTCACGCTCGCCGCCTGACGCGCCAAGGACGGCAGTGCCGGTTCAGGTCGAACAGGTCCACGGGACGGGAATGGGTTTATAATATTTGTCATCAAATTGTTTGGTAGACGGCTAATACCTCAGCCGGGGTAATGGAATTGATTTGAATGTCAGGGTGAACCACGGTTTTCATACCGGCAGGTACCCATTGCGGGTAAAGTTCGTTCCACAACGCCAAAGTAGGAATGCCCAAGGCATGTGCTAAATGTGAAATACCCGTCTCACTACCAATCAAGGCTCGACAGGCTTGCAGGGCGCTGGCAACCACGCTCAGGCTGGCGTTGCTCAACACCTTGGCGCTTCCGACAGGGAGTGCTTTGTAGAGGCGCGAGGCGGATAAGAAATCAACTCGCCCCTCGATCAACAACAACTTCACGCTTTTAACCAGTTCCTTGCACACCTCCAGCCACCTTTCAACAAACCAGTTCTTGCCAAGTTCACCCGTGGCATGGATCGCCACATAACCGTTATACTCGGGGTTGGGCGTCACCCTGAAACTTGGGGTGTAATTCACGGTAGGCACGCTCAAGGAACTCAGGTGTTGCAACCGCTGGAGTCCGGGTGGAACGGCGCTGGCTAGATCAAGGACGCTGTTGACGGTGCTTGCCGCGCCATTCACGTTGGAAGTCTGGAAACCGCAGTTGATCCCAAGATCGTAGCCTGAAGAATCGGAGTAGATGATGGGCGATTCGCTGGTTCTCATCCGTCCATTCCACGCGCAGTCGCTCACCAGATTTGCGTCTTTCAAGAACTGGCTGTATTCAAAATCAACGTAACTGTGAATCACTGCCGTTGGGTAGAGCACGCGCAGGGCTTGGAGCATGGGCGATGCGATGATCAGGTCGCCCAAGGTCTGGTTTTGGCAAAAGGCGATTTTCATGGGCAGTTCACCTTAATTCCTTGCGCCAAATAATCTGCCTCAAATCGACCATGAGCGCATTCGCACAAGTACGATCGGATATATCGGCCCCAGACCGTATCAAATGCCAACGGGATAGCAGAATTAAAGGTATCTGGCGAAGCGTATCCTGGTCCAAAAGGTGGAATTAAAACGTTCCCGTTCACCGGACTCAACGTGTCCAACGCTGCCAACGAAAGATAACCGATATAAATTCCAGTCGGCAATACCGGTGCGCCTGCCGGAACTGCCAGAATATTCTCAGCGTAAGGTTCACGAAAATAGTAACGCGTACCCCCGCCAGAGGTATCATCCGGGCAGGTATCGGTCAGGCAGCTTCCGTCATCTTCCCCCCAGGTGCAAACCGTTGGACCTTCCCCGCTGGTCGAATATGTGACGCACGGGATGTGGGGCTTCATCCAGAATGGGTCTTGGATATGTTGAATGATTGCCGACTGTTGCATCGCCCCAAACCTGCCATCCAAGGTCAGAGTCGCCGGGACCGCCACAAAGGCGTTGGGCCACTGCTCACCGCTGGGATTGGTGATCGCGTCGTAACCGTTGCTGGTGATCGCCATGACTTGGGGATTGCACGGATCAAACGCAAGACACTCCTGAGTGGCGGTAAAGGTTGAAACCGCCTGCGGCATTCCGTGGGTGACTTGCTTGGCGCGAATCAGAGTCGAAGATGCAGGCGCGGCGTCAGCGCATGATCCGGTGGCGGCGTACTGGTCCACCACTCGCTGGCGCTCCTGATAATCCCTAAGATTAAAAAGCCAAACAACGTAAGCAAACTGCCCCTTGCTTTGATCGTCATCCCACCAGTAATCCGGTGCGCCGTTGACCGCGACAAAACCCGGACCTGAGAAAGTCCCAGTGGGCGAGTGGTTGATTACGAAATGGCTGCTATCAATGGTCGAATCAACTGTGAACGTGGCGTTGACATCGATGCCGGAAACCCCACTGATCACCACCGAATCGCCCTTGGCTAACTGGGTGGCGTTGCCGGTAGTGATTTCGGTTTTGGTCACCCCGCCAATCACCGTGCTGTAGGCGTTGATGACCGACACTCGCCCGCAAATCCCCGGCGCAGACGGAAATCTGAGTTTGCCCATGATGCCGTTTCCGCCAAAACTATTGCAGTCCAGAGGATAGACATAACCCGGCGCAAAGTCTTTCAGAACCAAGGTGTAGTTGGTGCTGGAGTTTTTGGTTGCCTGATAAAGCCCGGTCGGCACCACGGATGAGCCACAGACCCAAACCAAATCCGCCGTGTTGATGGCGGTCGCGCTGTTAATATCGACACTGGCGATCCCGCTGCTGCTGGCTTGAATACAACGCACGGTCGTCTCATCCAAGTCGTACCGATCCGCCCCGCAAGGACGATCAAAGTTGACTGATGGACGCGGCACTTTTATTTCCGCCCACTCCTGACCGATTAACACGCCGTTCCAAAAGTATTTCCACTGCCCATAAGGCAAACTCCCCGGCGCTCCGATACAGGGAATCGGGATAGCCAGTCCGCTATAGCCCGTTCCAGGTCCAAACGGATAACCGTCAGCACAAGGAGGCGTCCCGCAACTCACACCGGTAAAGGCATTGTAGTTCTCAGTCCATTCGGTGGCGGTCTTGGGGATTCCCGCATCGGTCGGGTCGGTGGCGTTGGTCTCGCCCGCAAACGCCCCGTAGGCGTAGCGGTAAGAACCCACCGTGCTGGAATCTCCACAGCACGCCCGCCATGTCACATGGTTAAAATCAAAGTAACCTCTGTCCAGACCGTCAAAAGGAACCGGCGCACCCTTTATACTCCCATCATAAAGCAATGAGTTGCCGTCCACCCAAGGAACGGTGTTGGTGGGGTAATCCGCCCAGCATTCGCCAATCGCAGGAGCCACACCACCCATCGGCTCGCTGTAGTGGACGATTGGGGCGACATTGCAATGCTCGTCCGCCCGCCACGGATATTGCAGGTCGTCTGAGAGATTCCACTTCTTTCTCAACGTTATCCAATCTGCATTTACGTCAGCCGAAGTATAGGGGACGGTTAGACTGCCGGTAACAGTGATGGTTACAGTTGAACTTCCAAAACTGCCCATGCCAATCCCGTTGGCTCCATGCGTGTAGGCAGTGTCACTGCTGTAAGTGATGTACTCGTGCCACTGAAGGACACCACCGCCGTCGTATCGGTTGTAACTAAAGTTTCCGGTGGAAGTATCCACTGTGGCGATCTTATAAATGTTTCCCGTGCCCGCATAATAGGATGTAAAAGTCAGGGATGATCCTGATTTAACAATCGTGATGTCATAGGCGCAAGGCACGTTGACGCACGCCACTTCCAGCACAATCCGGTAAAAAAGTGACAACGATTGATTCTTGTTGACCAGCATTCCGGCAGGAGGCGGACAATAGGTGTCGCCGCAGGTCACACTGGGGCAACTCACATCGCTGAATCCATTAAATAGCAAGTCATGCGCTTCCTGCGTCCAAATGTCCGCACCTGAACCGCCGCCGCTGCATGCGCGGGTCATTACTCCGCTATAACGGTCGATTGAAGCCGAACGTGAGACACTGCCGCTGCCGGGATTGCTCCCACCCGCAGCAACAAAAGAACAGGTAACGGTTTCAGTTAGATAATGGTTGGTGTCGGGCGTTGTCTGCTCAAACTCAATATCCAACCCATTGCACTCAGATGGCAGTGATCCACCACCGGCACAAGTGGCCGATCCAAACCCAACCTGCTTGCCAAGGTCGGTTAACCCCGATGGGTCGTGACTGCGGTAAGAAAATTTTCCGTGCCACGACTTCCACACCTGAATATTTTTGAAGCCGATCTTCCGGCACAGCGACATATCCACGTTTTTGCCGGATGAAATAAAACAGTTAAACCCCACCGTCTTGTGCGTGGTGTCCACCGAATGGCAGGCAATCCAATCTGATGGGTTGTCCGCCAAATTGCCCGTAACCCATGTATCGCACTTGGGTTCGCCCCCGCGATTTCCACAACCCGAGGCGCAGGGACCGGGGCAGTTGCCGGTTGTGCTGGCAGGCCAAATGGTGTCGCACCGATTGGGACCGCCGCAGGTGCCGCCTCCGCCTGAGTCTGACAGTCTTGGATAGGGCAATATTCCAGTCGAACTCCAAAGCCGGTTGCTGAACACCAGTCCAAGTTGACATCCAGTGCCCAATCCGCCTGAGACTGAGTTGGGGGTTGTGGGGTCAACCGTATAAAGACCCGCATTAGCCAGCGTCACGGTCTTAACCCCGCCTGTTCCGTCAATCGTTGCCACCGTGGCTTGGGCTGACGTGCCGGTGCCGCCCACTACGGTCAGGGCGTCACTAACATGATAACCTGATCCTTTGGCAAAGACCGAGAAAGATGAGACTACGTTGGTCGGCTGTGAACAGGCTTGATCGGCGTTGCAACTCTCGGGGATTGTACCGCCCGGAGGACACATCCAGTCATTAACCTTTGTGGACTGAATCCAACCCGGAACCGCCTTCTCGGAGGCTCTTTGATGGCGATAACACGCGCCGGATGTGGGCGTTCTCCACCCCAAACAAGGACTCCTCCAAGGGGGACCAACCCCACCAGAACTCATGTTGACCTCCTAAATGTTGTGGGGTATAAGAAAGAAGCGGCCCGACCGTCTGATAAACAAAGTCGAGCCGCTAAAACTGAACTATGAATAAAAAGTACTGCACGCCGGAGTTTTTGCAAGCCCAAGGTTTCTCCTCGACAATTATTGATCGGTTTTGGGCAAAGGTTAATAAGAATGGACCAATTCCTCCACATTGCCCAGAGTTGGGTCCATGTTGGGTTTGGACAGCGGGACGAAATAAGTATGGTTATGGAAGAATCAATGGTGGGTACAAAAGAATCATCACATGTTCTCAACGAGTCAGTTGGATTATCCATTTTGGGGAAATTCCAAAAGAAAAACCATGCGTTTTGCATCATTGTGATAACCGCCTGTGTGTACGTCCTAGCCATCTTTGGGTTGGAACAAGAACAGACAATAGTAGAGATATGGTCCAAAAAGGACGCAAAGAGCATGGAGAGGAACATCACAATCATACTCTTACAGAAAAAGAAGTTCTTCAAATAAGGGAAATCGGGACGGCTATGACACAACAACATATTGCCGATATTTTTCGATGCTGTAGAAGAAACATAGGTAAAATTCTTCATCGAAAACTTTGGCGACATATTTAGTCCGATAGGCATAGGCTATCCAAATGGGCAACTTCCACTTCCCGAGATTATATCACTAATCAAATACTGGCGAACGTAAGCCGTTGTAAAATCCACCCCAGTCAGAGTATCCACATAACCCACCGGAATATGATTCCCATCAATTGTCGGAAAGGCTGTCCAAGGGTTAGTTGATGTCCATGTAGTATTCCCTTCCCCATCGCTATAGGTTGAAACCGTAGGATCATTTCCATAACGAATAACCGCCGTGCCATCAGTCCTAATTTCAATCCAAAACCAGTAAGTCGCCATGCTGGCCGGAACTTGAATATCCGTAGCGTTAGGAGCAGCCACATTGTAGTTATTGCTCAGGGTTACACCCGATTTGCTGGTGACAAAAACCTCATCATGCGGAGTCTGAATCAAATCAGTTCCATCAGGCAACACCCCATTGGCGTTGGTCGTTAAAATTAATCCGCTGCGCACACGGAACGTCCTCCAGGCTTTTGAAACATCAGTCGCCGCTGTCCTGAAAAATATCGGCAACTGATAAATTTTAAAAGGGTGATAGTTTGAAAGCGATTGATTAGGAATCGCCAGATGAGACATGCGCCGCTGTAACTGAGAAACCGAACTGGTCAGCCGCTCGCCCCGAATGCGGACCGCCTGATTTCGCTTCCAGGAATTAAGCAAACTACCCGGCTCCCGCATTGATTGCAGGCTCGAACTTTCGTAACTGTCCGGCAAATCAGAACGAGGAATTAAATTATTAAAAGCCGGGTTCACGAAACAACGCGATCTGGAGGTGGTGGATAAGGGCTGGGTTTATTTGTGTAAATATCCGCATCCCAATGCGCGTAAGGAGCGCCAATCCAGGTGCGGGTAATCCGAAACCAGGTTCTAGCGTACTCCACATTATCGCATTGCCTCAACCAGCTTATGAAGGTGAAATTCGTTCCATCTGAATAAAGCTGGGGATTCACCTTGGCGCAGTACTTAAAAATGTTATCGTTCGTATCTGCCGGGTCCAGCGGCCAGTTCGGATTCCAGAAATAAGCAGGCAGTCCTCCGTTTAAAATTGGATCTTCGATATAACCCCCAGGATTAATCGGCGGAGAATACCAATAATATTGGGACCAGGAGACTCTGAATCCGGGAAGATAAAAAGTATCCTCACCTACCCGACGCTTAAGCAGCAACTCATTGGCCGCAATTTGGGCAATCGCCCATGTCCACGTCACCCCCTGGGGTAACTTATTTGGGTTCCATGAAGCTAAAGATGCAATAAGAACCAAAGCATCCTTCTGACCAAGAATCTGAGCAGAGTTGGCATTTCTATTTACCAAATCCCTGGCATCGGCAGGCAGAAAGGCATAGCGAGGATGTTTCTCCAAAGCCGGGTTTAACTCAATAACTTCAAGACGAAATTCATCCGGCGGATTATCAAAAGACACCCCCTCGGCCACCACAACCAGTTCAGCCATATTCCCGGTCATGCGGCGAAGCGTGGTAGTCTGAATCTTGGATATATTGCCAAATGAATCCTGCAATAATACCCCACGCCCAAGGCCAGCCAGATAGATCGAGGCGGTTAAAAAATCCATCCTGAACCGATGCCGAATAGTAGCCTGCTCGCCCCGCTCAATTTCCGGCGAATCCGGCGCTTCCTCAATCACTACGCCGGGAATGGCAGTTCCCGATTGCTGAATAATCAAAGCCTTTGAACTGGTGGGACTCCCCGGCCTTCCACTCAACCCATCAGCCCAATCCAAACCATTGGGAACTAGATTGCTCTGGAGGATAGTTGGCATTTTAAGTCACAGTCAGGGTTGCCGAGTTGCTGGTCGTGCTTTGATTATTTCCATCTGTGATTATTACTCGATACTGGTAGCCGTTCATGCTGGTCGCAGTCGTCCCAACGGTCAGTGTAGCGGTAGTCCAATTGGAATAGTTTGGAGTTCCAGCCGATGTAATACTGACCCAAGTGTTTCCGCTATCAATCGAAACCTGCCATTGATAAGCCAAAACTGCCGTTCCAGAAGCTGTAACTGAAAACGTGGCGGCAGCGGGATGAACAACTGAAGTATTGGCTGGCTGAACTGAAATAGCAGGCACTACCGTCAAAGTCGCCCCCAAACTATTGACTGCCACCAAGGTTGTAACTTGAGTCGCTACGCATCGGTACTGATTGCTATGGAGCCCACTGACGCTGCTGATATTAAGCGTAGCAGTGGTAACTGTGGAATAAACCCCGGTATTAGTCAGGTTTCCCCAAGTGGCCCCCGCATTGGTGCTCAACTGCCATTGATAGGTCACTGAAAGTTCAGATAAAACCACCACCGTAAAGCTTGTTGATGCCCCGAAAGCAACTGAGGAAGATAATGGATTGGTTGTAAAATACGGCGGATAAGCCAGAGTCGGTTCAAGTGTAATCAAAGCCGCCGCCAGGTCCGAAAGCAAAACTCCAGCCGCCGTAGTGCCTCGAATAATACGTATGCCCTGATTGGTCATTATGAAATTGCGCGGAAAACTGGGATTGGTGGCATCCAAAATTGTGATCTGCTGCCCAGGCTGGTTCCAAGTGGTGGTGGACTGCCCCGGCGTCGCACCAATTCCAAAAGTTTGTAAAATCTTGTTATTCGCCATAAGCTAAGGAAGATTCGGCAGCGCAAATCCACCCATCACTGGAAGTCCAAATTTATCTGTGCTGGATGCGTTATTTTTCCCACTCATAATATCTGCCATCTTCTTGGTGTTTTCCGCCGTTTGTCGGGCATAATCCTTCCCACTAACACCACCATAAATAATAAGTCCCATACGCTCCCATGCAGACTCAGGGCGACCACCCGTCATGCCTCCTACTTGACGTGAAAACTTGTCTCCATTGGTTCCAACTCTGGGAAGAACCCGTGCCGAAAACTCTTTTGCCAAGGCAAGAAACTGCCCCAGTGGTCCCCCAAGTATGCCAAGCAACTGCGGAAACTTATTAAGCACCTCGGCGATCATATTCATCAAATGGAGAAACCCCACCGCAGTCATTTCCATTACATCAATAGCCCCTGAAAATATCGCCGTGAGTTGCTCCCAAAAAGTCTGCCATTCTTGAGTAATTTGCTTCCCGATAAACGACGTTCGGAACAAATCCCCCGCCACTGCCGCCGATTGACGGGCAGTATCCGCCGTCATATTCCACGCCGCCGCAATCTCCTTGGAAAGGTTTAATAGCCCCTGCAACTCCTCCCTGCCCATAATCCCTGCCCCCGCCCCTAAAAGTGCGCCCTGCATGGCTTGGGGCGTCATTTTGACCCCCCTGGAGAACTGACCTTGAGCCAAAAGCCGCTGGGCGGCATCGGCGGGCAGTCCGACCATTTGAAACGTCTTTTCTATCTGGGAAAGGCGTGCCGGGGTGGTGCCCACCATGGCGGCGTGCAGGTACAACTCCGATCCGCGCTTGACCGCCTGCGTGAACTCCTCGGTCAGCACCCGTGCCGCTGTCTTGAGGGCTTGGATAAAAATGTACCATTCTCCAAACCCCGCCATGCCGCCTGCGCCAAAAATCCCGCTAACGATACCACCACCTTTATTGCCACCTCCACCTCTCGCCATGCCAGGAAATCCGCCAAACGCCTGATTTAACATTCGCGCCCCAATCCACGGGCTAAATAGCGCGGCAATCCCACCCATGCCCGCTGTTTTCCAATCGGCAAAGGGTTGCTTGGCTCCCATAGGGAGGTTCCACTGCATGCCTGAGAAGGCGCTGACAAGGTTCTTGCGATATTCTTTAAGGGCGGGGTTTAACTCCGACATGGATTGGCGCATCTGCCGCTGAGCCGCGCCAAATTTGCTGGCAAACTTTTCGATTGGAAATTCCTGACCCCCAAAAGAGGCAAAGGGGATTCCGCCCGCTCCCTTAACACCCATCGCTGCCGCTAGTTCAGGATTTCGAGCAAGGGTCGATTTTGAAAAACTCGCCCCAAAAGAACCACCCAGTTTCTTTATCGCCGCATCCAACTCACCGACCTTCGCTTTGGCTTGGTCAGTATCGGCTTCAATTCGTATTTTGGCGCTCATCGAACCTGCTTCATGTATTTCTCGACCTCTTGTGCGATGTATGCAGGACTCGCCCGCTGCATGCCCGCAAACTGCAGCCAACCATCACTCTCCATCGAGGCCGCGTGGTAGGCCATGCCGCGCATGATCGGCAACTCGTAGAGCACGAAACTTTCAGTGAATGACGGATACCAGTGCATGAGGCGGCTCACGTAGTCGAGCCACCAGCCAAGACCGTCGCCGGGGCTGGTCCGGCGTCTGAAAAACCCGGCTTACCTTCACCGTTCCTTTCTTCTTCCTCTTGTGGGGCGTACTTCACCATGGTCGCCATAAAGCCTTGGACCTGCACGAAGCAGGCCGAACTAAGTTGGGCGATTTCCATGGGGTTCATTTCCATTCCAAACTCCTCGTCGGCGGCGTCCCGCAGTTTGTTCACCCCCTGATCGAACACTTTCTTCACCTCGCGGCAGGGACGAGTGAGAATGTAGATGAGTTGCCACAACTCCTGATCCTTGGGTTCCACAATCTCAGGTTTCTCGCTATTCTGCATGAACTCCAACATCTGCCGGTAAACCGGGGAGTTAATGAGTTTTAGAATCGCCCAGTCGTACGCCACCAGAGGGCGAACCTGATACTTCCCGACCGTGATATTTTCAGGTCCAAAGGCTTGAGCCAGTGGACCAGGCAGGGGATCAGCGCTGGCTCGCTTGCCCGCTTCGCTCTTGAGGACTAAATCTTTGGCTGCGGCTTCAAGGGTCGCCTGATTGATATTTTCCATGTGTGCTCTCTTCTGTCATCTGACTATGCTTCCGTAGGCGGCGATCCGGCCCCTTCAACACCCGTGAGGAATTCAGCCACAATCACTCTCTGACCGGCTTCTTTTCGGGCGGCGTTGTAGGAGTTTTCAATCACCGTAAAATTCAATGATCCACTCCCTCCGCCAAGAGGATCAAACAAAGTGATAGTCTGGGCCGTCTTGGGAGGCGTCACTGTGCTATCATCAACCACCGTGATATTCACCCGACGCCCCTGCCAGAGGATGATACGGGTCACTTTAATCCCGGTTCCGTTCTCCACATACAGAGTTTCGATTTCTTCTGCTGGGGTGCAACTGACGACTATGTAGGAGGCGTGAACACCCCCAGTCCCCCAGCGAATAGTGGTGAGTGTACCTTGAATGAAGAACGATCCTGAAGTTGGAGGCGGCCAAGACATTTGTTTATCTTTCTCTTAGAGTTCTACTGCAAGCACAAGAATCTGCGGTGTTGCCGCCACCGAAATCGCGTAAATCACTGTTTGCCTTGTTGGGATGATCGTAAACTCTCCAGGTTGCAGGGTGACGAAGGCGTTACCCGATGTGACAGGCGTTACAAGTCCAATCCGAACATTGTTCGTGGCGTCCAGATTCTTCACATACAGATACCCCATCGTCACAATCGATCCGATGGAGATTTGTGAGGTGGTAGTCGAGAGCGCCGTTGTATCCTCGATGGCGTTAGTGCCCGCTTGAACCGCCGAGGCGCTTCCATTTCCGCTCAGGGAAATCCCGGTCCCGCTAAGGTTCAACCCCGCCGAAAAACTGATTGAATTTGCCATAGGTTAAGTTCCGGTTGCGACTACCACCGCTGGCGCTTCTGGGGTAGCGGGAGGTGTTGGGGAAGGTGCCGCTTTTTGGGTCTTGTAATTACCCATCAGGTTGCGCTGGTTCTCGACCATCTGTAACCACATGTCCCAGTCGGCGGCTCCAAAGTTGTCGCGCTCGAATCGCGCTACCGCCTTGGCCATGCGATCCTTGCCGTTGGTCACGTCAACTGTTTCGTACGCGAAATCCAATGCACTTTTGTAAACATCTAATCGTGTTGCCATATTTTTATTCGATTAAGAAGATGCAGGAGGTGAAGGATTATCGGGCGTCACCGAGAGTCCCGGCAGGTCAGTCGCGCAGCTAAACTCAATCATGTAGGCGTCAATAATCTGGTCACCTAGTTGGACCGTCCGCACGCCCTTGTAGTCCACCGGCAACTCCTCAGAGATTCCAATTATCGCTCGAATAATTTCACGAGCCTCTTCAACCAAATCAAACAGGGGACGAGCAGTCCCACGCTGGTCGGTCAGGCTGTCTCCTCTATCCGGGTTAAACCCCCGCCCGCGAGTCATCATCACGCTAAACTGGCGGTCCACTCGATGCAGAGACGCCGCCAGGGAAAAATCACCACGAATATCTTCGCCCATGTAGCAAATAATCACCCTAGGAGAGTCAGGCTTGGCCCACGCAATCTCCCAAAGGTGAACCATATCCGACGCCACAAACGCTTTGCCGCCGTTCTGGTTGGCCCAAGGGTCTAATGTGTCTCTCAAGGCGCTCATCTGTTCAGCAATCGTCATGCGCCCATTCCAATTCTCTGAACCTCACGTACCGCCACCCTGCCCAACTCACGCTCGGAATAAGGTGTCAGACGATAGCTTGTGCCGGTTCCAACAATCGGGAAATAAGGACGAGCGGGGAGCCTTGCCGCTGCCCGGCCAAACTGCTGCGCGGCGGCGTAGACTTTATCGGACCCCACCTCCACATACTCCGAACTGTTGGAGTTGATATAAATCTCCTGCATCAGCCGTCCGGTACGAATCAGCGTGGCGGGTCCGCCTTTGCGCTTGCCCCACTTTGGATAGTTGCGGGCGTAAGGTGCCCACGGGGTTGGGCGATCAATGCCAGCCATACCAAAGTTCTGGCGGGTGATTTCACGAAACCTCAACCCCATCGCCTGCAACATACGGCGCTTGCCAAAACCCGTCAGGCGGCGGTGAAGTAAACGAAAACCAGCACCCTGGCCATCCTCGGTGATTCTGACCGTCAATTTGATGGGGGCGAACATTTACAAAGTCGTCATGTTAACCGTCAGCGGCGTGCTGACCACCGCGCCCTGCGGGTAATCACGGGGATAGTTCAGGTCAAACTCAAGATCGCCGTGCCCAATGGCTTTCAGGCGCTCGCGCATCATGTCAGCTTGAGGCTTAAAAGGATTTTTTTCATCCGGGGTAAGCCTGCGTTGATACATTGACTCACAGACAAAAACGGCACAGGCCGCTCTTAAGAGCGGCGGGGTCGGAATTACCGGCACATCAATAATGTTGGCAATGCTGCCGTCAATCAATGCACTGTGAAGGGAAATCAGATTGTTAAGGACCGTCAGACCGTTGGTAAGATTTGCCGCCCCGGTGTCGTCCAGCATGGCCGCCACGTCATTGATATTGATCAATGCAGAAACATCATCTTGATTGCAGTAAGGCATGGTTATTCCTTCACAACCGTATCAGACCTGCCTGCCGCACTAAAAACACGATGACCAAAGATTTGTTTCTCCTGATAAGAGAGTGGGTAAAGGCAGTTGCCTGAGTGGCGCAGGGTAATTCCACGGTCCACCCAAATCTTGTAACCCAAATCGGTGGCCCGCTGGCACCAATACCAGTCCTCACTTAGCCAACGCTTCTTGCCCGTCGGGTATTTATAAACCCCCATCTGCCAGAAGTCGTATTCAGTAATCTCAGGCGCGTGGTCAAGACTGTATCCAATCTCATCTCCATAGACATCAATCATGCGTTCAAACACCTCGCGAGCGATACGCAGAAAACCCGTTCCGGCGTACTTGACTTGATACAACCCATTGTCCTGCATAATGGGGTTTTCACAGGCGTTGATAACCGGCTGGGGTTCGCCTTCCTGCTTCTTGTAATACAAGCCTGCCACAATCGGCTCATCGTACGACATGATACGCTGCACCTGTTGGGCGCTGAATACCAAATCGCTGTCGATCATGAGCAGGTGGGTGCAATCGCTTTCCAGAAACTTTCGGGTAAGACTATTCCTAGCCCTGCCCACTGCGCTGTCGCCTATGTGGGGCTTTAGTTCTCCATAAAGCCCAAGCATCTGCATGTCTTGGGGGAGACGCATTAAAGACAACATGAAATTTGGATCTACCCAAAACATGATCGGAATCCCGATATACACCTTGCGTCCCGGCAGGCAGCTTCTCGGTAAATCCAGATTAATATCTTCAGTCTGTGTGCTCATTTTACTGAAAAAGGCGATCCCCGGCTTTCCAAGGACCGCCATAGAATCCTGTCCGGTTTAACTATTCTGACTGGCGGTTAGAACTGTAATTGGCAGGTCAAAACAACACCCGCCGCCGGATTGCCATTGGCCTCACCCGTGGCCTTGGCACGAATATACCGCCGCACGGTCGGAGGCAGCATGACCTGAACACTCTGAGCCGCCCAACCCGCGCCATTGTTGTCCGTCACCTGAAGCAACGGACTGGCAAAGATCGGGATGATGGCAAACGTCACGTTGTTGGCCGAGTCCTCCAGCGTGACGTTAATGTTCTTGTTGTTCGTGCTGGTTGCCGCCGCCGCCATGAGCACCTGGCACAGCACATACTCCGTGGTGGGGTAGGGCTTGGCCTGTATCATGTCCAGCGCATTGGTATTGGTATTGGCCGCACCGGCGGGAAGGTTGGCAGTACCAACGTAATTGATGTCGATGATCGCCCGAGTGTTGACCGGGGCATTGTTTGCAAGAGCCATAAGTTTGTTCTTTCTTTACTTAGTTACTTACCTGTTATAGATTTGAAATATGAACAAATCCGAATTGACTCAGTGGGGACTGAACCCCAATTTCATCACTCCAGAATTTCTTCACTCGATTGATTGCACTCCGACACTGCCGGAACGATTCGTCAAACAGGTAACTAAGTCTGACGGATGCTGGCTGTGGCCATGGGGGGTTCCCTATGCGACCCTCAGTAGAGGCAAGGCGGGCGCTGGGATTATTGGCGCTCACGTCGTAAGTTTCATTCTTCACTTTGGACCCCTTAAACCAGGAAACCGAGTCTGTCACACATGCGACACACCTAGATGCGTTCGACCAGATCACTTGTTTCAGGGAACTCAAACAGACAACATGCAGGATGCCTCTAAAAAAGGCAGAGCAAAAAACCAGAAGTTTGAAGGTCAAAGACGTGGAGATAACTGTCCTGCCAGAGTCCTTTGCGGAGAACAAGTTTTGAAAATACTTGAACTCCGAAAATCTGGCAGAACGCAACAATCCATTGCAGATGAGTTTGGTGTTACCCAAAGCTGCATCATGCTTATCTTGACTGGAAGAAGTTGGTCGCATTTGACTGGAATTAAACTTAATCCAAACCCAAAACCACGACTCAATTTGACTCAGTATTTACAATGGAGTCGCTCACTACCAGAGGGTAGCCCTCCAGCAAGTTGGCGGGTGGTGCCCAGCCGGGACGGCCCGTGCTGTCGCCGGGAATGAACATCGCGCCGGTCGATGGATTGAAGGCCGAACGCGATTGCTGGAGCAAGAAGTAGCTCGTGCGATTCACAAACCACACCAAGCCTTGGCGGCGAACCAGCGGAATGTTGCTGACCAAGAGCGCCGCCGACGAGTCAGTCAACGCCTGATCATACACGTTGGTAGTTTGGTGAGTCGTGATACCCGTCACCGCCCAGGTTGCGCCGCCACCCGCCGTCGAATTGGCGCTAATCACGTTGAACCCAACCCAACAGGACAGATTGGACACCCAGGCAAAGATTGTGCCGGTGGCTCCGATAGCCGGAGCGGTAATCTGCTGGCGAATTGGAGGAGGCAAAGCGACTTCGCCGTTCTCGCCCACATCGAAGTGACAACCCCAGGGGCCGTTGAGCCACAGGAGATAGGCGCTCGTGCTGTTGGTCGTGCCACCCACGCCGACCGAGCCGGCGGATTGAGCACGAACCCCGGCAAACCCATTGGCGTCGTTGGATGTGCCATAGAAAGTTTGTGCGCCCAAGGTGATAAGGGCCGCTTGAAGAGCACCTTGCGCTTCATGCGTCCACGCATCGCCAGTGCTCTTGTCGTCGGCCTTCAAAATGGCCTCATCGACATTGATCGGCACGTCGATAAAGAACATCTGTTTAACCTCCTTTTTGTAGCTGGACTTGATGGGGGTCGCGCCGTTGTTAACCTGCCGGAAGGCGGCGGTGCCAAGAGCGGTTCGCCGAACGATTTCATACCAGGTGCCGGGTCGCTTAACCACCGGAATGCGGCTGAACTCTGGAGCATAAGTGGTGACATCTTCCACCAAACCAGTGAGAATATCATCCCGCTGGAGAGCCAGAAGATCGAACAAGGTTAACATTGCCATATTAAAAATCCTTTAGAGGTTTTTCGTTGTTGGGGTTAATTGGGAAGAGCCTTGCCAAGATCGCTTGGCCCGGTCCAGATCACGCCTTCGCGTTGACTGGCAAACCACTCCGTCATTTTCTGAGCCGAACGCTCACGCGCCCCCTTAAGATCAGGCGTCTTGCCGTCGGAGGACAGGGGTTTAACCCCCCGTTTGCTGACATGCTCAAAATTCACCTCTGGCTTGAGGTTGCCTACAATCTTTTTGAGCGTCTCGACCGGGATCGTCTCAATATCCTCGGCAGAGAGCGGAATCACCTTGCCAGCCCGAGTCGCCTCGGCTTGCAAGTTCTTACGCTGCTCAGTTTCCAGATTTTTCTGGTCAGCCGCCGCTTTCTTGGCGTTGTTGTCGCGCTCAGTCTTAAGTGTTTCCAACTCGGCAGAGAGCGGGGCCAACTTGGCGGTCAGCAACTTTTCAATACTTTCAGCGGAATAGGTAATCGCGCCGTGAACGCTGCCGGGATGCTCTAATTCGGAGGCGGTTTCGTCGGGTGTGCCTTGCTCGCCGGGTTTGAACCCCGTAGGGCCACCGCGAGAACCATAGCCGGGGATCTGTTTGTTGCCAGGAGTCGCGCTAGGCAGCGGTTGTTCAACGGTTTTGAAACCTTCCCATTTGGCACGCAACATTTTCATAACGTCATCGGGTTCCGCATCATCTTCCATGTGGAGTTCAGCGCGGAAGAATTTAAGATGATCTTCGAGCATAGTATTTATCCATTGGTATGGGTCATCGACGTAGGCGTTGACTTTGGCACGCTCGTCCGCTGACTCCGATTTTAACTCAATTCCGAAGTGTTTGGCTTTTGCCGCGATCCTTCGTTTAATCGCGGAAATTTCTTCCTCTGAATATCCACCCTGATTTTTGGGCATGTGAATGTAACTCCAGGCGGCGCGTACATGTCCCTCAGTATTTATAGGATATTTTTTATGTGCCGTATCAGCATATTCACTTTCAACAACCTTAACCTTGCTGCCACGGCTCAAATCGGCAGCATAAGCAGTCGATTTCATACCATCCCCACCATCTTTCAACTTTTCCAACGGCATGAAATCACCGTCGGTCTTGCTGTTGACCTTGACCGAGCACTTATCCATCAGGTTGGGCATGGAATCCGCGCTGTAGAGCGAAAGACTGTCGGCGTTGTAGAACTGAAGATTGTCAATCTGTCCTGCCGGGGTAAGGGCCACGCTATGAATGCCAATCACCCTATCTTCTTCGTCAGTAATCACCGCTGGCGAAAGGTCAATATAATCACGGGCGCTCTTCTCCCCGCTAGGCGTGTAATTCATGTATTCGTAATACACACCATCATCAGGCACAACCGTCACCACGCCGTAGCCCGCAATCGCCCGAGGTTCCTTGTCCGCCGTGTACGCCTTGGTGCCCTGAACCGTGTTATGGTTGAAATCCAGAGGGGCCACCACCCGGCCTATTGCCTTTTGATTGGTGTACAGGCACTCAGCAGACTTGGCGTCAAAGAAAATATCCCCATCCAGCGTCTTGCTCTTGCCCCACCCCAGCACCTTGATACGCGACGGCAAATCGGAGCTTTTCAACGCTCCGTTTGAAATCGGTTTGGCGAATTTTAGGTTGGCACTGCTTGCCATGTGGTCAATCTATCTGACCACATAAGTTTATTTTCAATACCTAAAGACAGCATTACATGTCGCTATTTCTCTATTTTCTCTAAATTATTACATAAGAGAGCCGGGAGGTTGAATTCCCGGCTCGTGGGAGGAATGACCGGCAGAATCTATTATTTGGCGCTAGCTGTGCATTTTCTTGGGAATACCCGATCCCAAATCAGCAATCGGCTGACTGATCGACTCGCCTTCGCTCACGCCCGCCACAGTCGAACGGTAATCCTTGCAAAACTCCGGGGCGCGAATGTTGAAATTGGTGATGATGTCCCGACGCTGCGTACCATCCCCGGCGTCCACAAAGTTCCACTGCTCGACCACAAAGAAGCTCTTATATTCCGATGGGTTGGAGGTCTGGTACTCGGGAAACCAGTGAACGATGCGATAGTAATCGCCGTCCTTAACCGGATTCTTGGTCTTGGGGTCCAGCCTCACATAGTCTTTTTCAGCCATGCGGTTGTACTTCTCGGCCTCTGCTGGAGTCGTCCAATTCTCACGATCCTGCGCCGGTTGCTTAGTGACAAACTCAACTGTGGTGGTGCGGGTGGTCAAGGCGTCAACCACACGATTAAACCCTGCCTCAATTTGATGCGCCCATTTGGGGTCCACTTGATTTTCGGGGCTGGCGGGGTCCTGGGGGTTCTTTGTTGTCGTTGCCATAGATTTATCTGTGCTCTGTTATTGGTTGATTAACTGTGTTTGTGCCCATTGAAAGTGTGGGCAACCACTTCACTTTTTAAAACCCTCCACCATGAACGCTCGCCGTAGCCCGGTTTATGAGCGGTCTTAAAAACCCCCTGACGACACATCTGATCTACCCGGCGTCTGGAAAGCCCCAACATTTCGGCAGCAGAATGCGTGCGAATGTAATAGTTGTTTGGAATGCTTGGAGGTTGGACGCTCACGATCTTAAAAGTCCATCAATTAAGTTCCTAAACAAATCTTGAAATACCATCACACCGTCCACATTGGTTCTCGCCACATATTTCGGCACAGAGAAATCAGCATTAGGTGAAACATAGTTCACGCCATTCACATTCTTGATATACCAAGATGTAGGAACACTATAAAACCCACTCTGGCCCCAAAACGAATACGGCTGCGGCACGCCACCAGTCAAATCCTGAAACGCGCCAGTGCCGGCTGGGAAGTTAGGGTTGCCATCAATAATCATATCACTAAGGCAAATTTACCTCGTGTTAATTTAATCCGTCTCATTGTGCGGTCCCTTCCTTGGCCTTGGCTGGAAACCCATAATCCGCATCATGGAACGTCGCGAATCCACTCGACTTCGGATGGCCCCCACCCCCAAACTCCGTCGCAATCTTAGAACAATCAAAGTTATCGCGGCTCCTTAAGCTCCACTGCCTGCGCCCGTCGTTCAGATCGCGGTAACTGGCAACAAAAGGTGAGTCTGGATTAGCGTTTAAAAGTGAATGACAAATCTCAGAAGTCAGGTCGGTGGCATTAACCACTGGAACGCGATAAACACCCTCGCCTTGAGTAACAGCATCAGGATCAAATGTAATTCGGCAAGTGCCGTTCACAATGAACGACGCCATCCTGGAGTTTTCCAGCGCGTCTTTCACCTGCTGGTCGGCAAACCGACGGCAGATTGTTCCTTCCCCCATCAAATCTTCTAAACATTGTGCTTCGGCCTCCAAGTCCCGAGGAATCGACACACAACTAATTCTTTCCCACGTCTCAAAATCCATCTGATAACTTTCAATCGCTAAATGAATCTCCCGACTCATCGGCAAACCCCATGTCCACAAGTCAGCATCGCATATGTACCCAAAAAAGGCAGGCACATCTTGATCAGGGTGAAAATATTCCCAAGACAAGACTGCCGCGCTCTTGCTGGTATCAAAGTGACAGTAAGACAAATCTCCCAATTCCAACTGCGCCGATTTATGGTGGTCGATCAAGCACAACCTTGGGTAGTCCGACGCATCGCCCAGCCGATTCAACAAATCCGCAAATAGAGACTGCATGACCTCTCGTGGGTAGGAAAAGTCTAAAATAAACACATGCTCTGCCTCGGGCATGGGCGGCAAAGGTGCTCCACGATTAACTGAAATATATTCAGCATTGCTGCCAAGTTTCAGGAAAGCCGCAAAGGCAGATCCAAAACCATCCGAATCATTGTCATAGAGGACGTAGCTTTTCAATTAGTCACAAGTTCTCCAACTTCTTCCGCTTCGTCAACACTGTTTGCCTTAACCTTCTTGGGCTTGGTTTTGGGCTTTTTCGCCCCACCACTTGGCGGTGCCGCTGCTTCTACGGGTTCGGGTGCCCGCTCAAATTCAATACCCGTCCGCTCATTGATCGTCTCAATCCCTCTGTCGGTCGGCTGCAATCCCGCATCCTTGAAGTTACTAACGCTCTGAGCGATCTGGAACACCTGCTTCTCATCCTTGCCACCCCAGATAATGCCCTTCACACGACCCTTATAACCGTTGTATTCCAAATACTGGTTAAACAACTGCTTAACCAGCGTGTCGGAGAGCTTGCGCATATCGCTCTGCCGGTAGTCGTCCCGCACCTTGCCGTGCAGGTCGGCCACACCGCTGCCCAAGCCGGTGGACTTGGCGCTGGATGAAAGAGTCTGACCCACCACCACCTTGGAAACTTCATCGTGACAAAAGTCCTCAAACACCTTATAGCCCTCCGAACCATTAAGGCTCGCCGCCTGCATGAGTTGGGCTTCGGCACCTTTATCAATTACCAAACCTCCAATTTCCATCGAGAGAGCCAGAGCGTTGACTATAAAATTAACCGTGTCCTTCTGCTGGGTGTCCACCTTAGCCACCACGTAGGGATGCCCCCACTTCTGCATGTACCTTCCCCACCAGTCCCGCGCCTGGGTCGCCAGGAACCACCAGAACAGGATGGCCCGCATATGACCGCCGTAATTGTCGGGCACCACTTTGGAGAGGTTGGTTCCGCGATGGACCATGTGAATGCGCCGATCAGGTTTGTAGGTATCGGTGGGGGAAAAATTAGGGTAACCGTTGTCATTGACCGTGTAAAACCTCAGCCACGCCTCCCAATCGTCAGGGTTGAAATTGATTGAACTGTCGTTGGGAGGTTGGGCGTTGAAACCCGGCGCGGTCATGCCGCTAAAGCCCGCCGCAAGGTAAGGAATCTTGTAGCAATAGAGCACCGGATCGACCGGGCTAAGTTCGCGCAATCTGAAATTAACCGGGTGAGTGTATTTGGTTTTATCCTCCGGCTCAACCGGTGAAAATATCTTTTCGCCCACCGAAACCGGCCAGAGCGTGGCGTCCAGCATGTCCCCCATCGCCTGATTCCAGTTGTCGCAGTTATCGATCATTTCGTCTATAACCTCGCAAGCTATCTCGTCATCTTTTTTGCCTTTTTTCTTGGGCAGTAGTGTATGGGGTTGGCCAACAACCGTCAGCTTTCGCTTGGCGAACTCGCTTTGGAAGTGGGTAAACCCCATCTCCATGTCACGATAGATCGTGAACAACATCCAACAGTCGCCTCGTTCGGCTGTCCTCAGTGCCGCCTGAATGCGTGACACATCCAGAGTCGTACTGAGGTTCATCGGCATACCCCAGCCTGAGAGGCGGGCTATTTTGGAGAGAGAGACACCAGGGGAACTATCCTTTTTAACTACCTCAAGCTTTCCACTATTGACCGATGGAACGCTTGGTTGAGGAACACCAAAACTGGGGCGACTTTGAAAACCACCGATAGCAGGCAATCCTGTAACGGCCTGATTTCGCCAGTCGTTTAGAATTTGAACCTCAGGCTTACTTGTTTTCGTTGGCATTGATTAAAGCTTCCAAAAATCCTTCAAGCCAGCAATTCCGGTAGTTTCGGATGCTATCTTCGTTTGGTGCTGGTTGGCGGGCATCTTCCAGTGATTTCAACCACGCTGATTTGTGCGCTTCCCAATTGTCCAGTGCTCTAAGAAAGTGTACAAAGTCATATCCGGTTCGCATTTCACTACCATTAGAAACCCCACAACTCACAAATAGTCAAGACAGAAAATTAAAACCCACACTTGTCAAGACATAGAATGGAGTGCAATACTCCCACCATGTTCTTACTTTTAAATCAAAATCAATGCCCTCAATGCGGCAAAATCGGATCGATTCGCTGGGATCAACACAGGTGCGCCGAATGCAACGCCAAGCTATTCCACCCATCCGATGATTTCGTCAGGTTAAAGCAGGATTGGGTGTTGTCTTTTTGGGTTTATTTCCATCCTAACTCCTCTGGATTTTTCAGGGGATGGGCACACTCAGGACAATTAAACGATCCAAAACCACACGAAGAATTCCCCAAGAACGAAAAACCTCCCGAGAGCTACGGCAGGACCGGCATGCGAACCAAGCTGGACCACTCGGCCAGGCACACACCATCGGAGTTGGGCGCAGAGAAGTTCAAGACAGTTCAACCTTAGTTTTAAAAATCTTGTAACTCGCCAGCCGGTCACCCTCAAAAATCTCGACCGAAAATCCATAATGGGCACAAAAGTGATCGACCGCCTGCACCACTCCGGGATACTGCTGGTCGTAATCGTGCCCGCAAATAAACCCACCATCTTTGACCGCCACTAAAGCCGCCGCCAATTCTCCAATCGTCTGTTCAAATTGATGAGTTGTGTCGATGTAAACCCAACTCAAACTCCCTGCCTCTCTCATGGTCAACCACGCGACACTCTCTGCCTGCACCACCTCCACTACATACTCAAAAGCAAACCGCCTCTCCACCTCCTCCTTCATCGCTACCATGTCATACCTGCTCATGTGCTCGCCATTTTCATCACCTGACATCACGCTCCCTCTAAATAAATCCACCAGATAAAGTTTTTCAGGATTGCACCGCTTTAGAATCTCAGCCGAGAAATCACCCGCCAAGACACCCGCCTCACAACACGTTCCACCCTTTGGAAGTGAATCAAGCAACTGTAGTCGGTTCTGTTGGGTTTTTGTGATGGTCATATAATCCAAATCGTTCCTGCACCTCGCGCACACCAATGGCATTGCCTATCGAGCACGCATGGTAATTCACGATATTTAAATCTTTTGCCTGTTGGGGCGTCATCGTACCGCCGTGAGCAAGATAGTTAAATCGCCTTGGCAATCGGCAGACCTCCACGCCGGTTTCCAACAGCGCAAGATTCAACGCCCCCTGCTCCAGCCACCGCCCGCACTTTGGATGGCACTTCCACACGGCGTCCCACACTGGTTTGTGTTCGCGACCAAATATAGTCAGTCCGCCATTCACGTAAAAGTCAGGAAATGGGATTTCAAGATTGACGCATTCATGAAGAACATTATTTGAGCGATCATCGGGAACCGCCATGAATGGGCGATGCAGTTCTTCAAACAACGCCTCGGGTTGCCACGGTTGGAGGCAGATAATGTCGCTGTCGAAAACCAGAAATGAGTCAATCTCGGGGAAGTGATCGATCAACTTTGCTTTGATCCATGAGGGGTGGGGCACTTCGCAAAACACTTCATCTATAATGATGCAATCCAACCCCGTCATTTCCCCCATACGGTCGGCGGCGGCTTTGCCTATCCACTTATACTCACCCGTTGAAATACAGATACCAGTCATGGTAGGTAGTCGAGCTTGTCCGCCTCGGATGTGATGGTCGCAGTAACGAAATAACTCAACCCCGATAACGCCATTTCATCTGGTCCATGATCGGGTGGATCATCCCGAACGGCATACTTTGTGGCCTCTCGACGAATCACATCTGACGCGATGCCCTGCGCTGTCATCAAACCATCTTTTCGGGCGTCGTTTTGAAGGTCAATAACGTCCTTGATTGTTATTTTATCATCAAAGGTAAATCCCTTTTCTTTAAACCATTCGATTGCGTTTTTCATACCTTCAAACAATTTTAAACCAGACATCGATTTGACCGCACTTGGGGCAGGGCTGGCCTTCAAACTTAACTTTATCAAACAATACGCCAGCACCCATTTTCTTGATATGCTCCGGTCGGGCGAGCATTTTCCAACGGTAGTTGCAGTTCAAACAAGCCGCCTGTCCAAGAATCCAACCCTCATCCTTCATATACTTCAAGACCGACTCTTGGGTATGGCACCCTCCAAACCTTTCTGGCCTTTTGGTCGGGCGATTCACATTCATGCTTACCAAATGTCTCTCAGTTGTGTTTGTGGCGTCAACGTAAAACCAAGAGCGTATCGTCGTGGTTGAACTTTTTCAGATCATACCATTTAGAGACATGCTCCATACTTTCCTTCATCGACTGCGCCAGAGTGTCTTTATAATGGGCGTGCCACTCGACCGAGATTTGGTGGGCGACAGGTCCAGGCCAGTTCTTAAGCACCGAATATTCAGCCCCCTCTATGTCCAGTTTCACCGCGTCAAATATCTGGACGACATGATTCTCCATCAGCCATTCAATCGTGGTACACCACACCTGCCTTGAGTTTTCGCTGTCGGGGTCGTGTTCAGCTATGTGGTTGGTAGAGGGGTTGGGTTCGGTGACAAACCGCTGCAACCCACGGGTGCCATAGAGAGCCATGCGGTAGAACTTTATTTTGGGGTTGGGCGGGTCGCAGATGTCCCGCGACGGGTCAAGCGCAATGACGTTGCAACCGACCGCCGCTATGCGATTGGAAAAGCAGAACCCCCGGCACCCGGCGTCCAGCACCCAGCCGCCTTCGGTAATCAGGTTGATTTCGATGGAGTGGAAGTGTCCATCGTCGTTGCTGGGAAGTTTCAAAATCATCCCGATCCTATTGCCTTGTATCTGCCTGTGGACGGTCCAAAGCCCAATGACTGGTAGCCCCGCACGCCGACCGGCAGGGCGAACCGCCAGTCGCCAAAGGATTCCTGAAGGCACTCAATACATCCAGAACCACAATCGATCTGGTCATTCTTCTCATCACCACCTTTTGCAATTTCTGCCTCATCTAAAAAAGTTGAGTTCCATCGCCCCTGAACCAGCAATACATTCCCATGTTCTGCCGCCGCCGAAAATGGCTTCCACCGTAAAAGTTTTTTCCGGCGCGAAGGCAATTCCTTGAAATCTCTCCCCGGCAAAATATTGCGGGCGTAGTGATCAATCACTATCTTACCCGAGGCACCCGGTTCCTGCTCCATTCTGATGGCTGTCCCTTGGGGATCAATCTTTGCTGTTTGGGCGATTCGCTCTTCCACCACCTTGGGAGTCCCACGCAACCTCTGCACATCCAAAATAATCCACTGACCATTTTTGAAAGACATGAGCATGCCGCACGTCCAGTCAGGGTTTCCGCCATCTGAATCATCGGTCGCCGCCAAATCCCAATACCTCACAAACTGAGTCAGGTCGGCAGGCGCTTCTGGAATGATTTTAAACCACTCACGCCGGAATAGTGTTCCTACCGCTTCTGAGATTTTCCAATTTCCACCCAGATACCGCTCGCGATCCACGTACGGCAAAGCCATTAGGTTGGAAAGATAACCTGGGTCTTGCTGCATCAGGATTTTATTGTCATACACCTTGGCGGGGATAAACGTCACCGACTTGGGGACCACGCCGGGATGTTTGTTCATTAAGGTGTAGGGGTCGTCCGCCCACTCCATGCGATCTTTCACCCGACAGAACCACCTTAACTTTCCAGCCCGATCCTTAATCGGGTATCCTGTATCCTGATCAATCCACCATTCAATGAACCTCGCCACCCATGATTTTGAGTCAGGATTGGTCGTGCATCTGATATAGGGGCGAACTCCGCAGGTCGAACGATTAGACCCAAGCATGAAGAAAAACATATCTTCCATGAATGAGGCAAGCTCATCAAAACAAATCAATGGTACTCCCGCCCCAAGCCATGCAAATCGGTCGTCAGGATTCTCCATGTGGCGGAACATCACCGTCGCCCCAAAACTTCCCGGTCGATTTGGATTTGGAAACCGCCAGTTCATAGTGTTCTGACTTCCAGCCGCGCCGATCAATGGGTAAAGCTTTTGAGATGTGATCCATGGTCCTTCGGGTTGTAGAATTTGGGGGAAGGTGCGGCGAAAAATGACCGCCGTGAAATTTGGGTTAGAAATATGACGCAACGGCTCCATCACTAAAGCATAAGTTTTTCCTCCTCCCCTGGAACCTCCGTATATCGCTATGTCCGCCTGCGTGGACGGCGCTACAGGAAGTCAGATTGCGGTCCAGGTTGAGCCTGAAACATAGACTGACTTCCTTGTGATACACCTCCCTTCGGCTTCGCAGTTGCGACATTCATTTATATCCACCCTGCCCCACTGCCTCGCCTCGCGTCAAGGTAAACTCACTTGCTGGGCTTTACGTGCTTGGGCAATCCGATGTATGGGGTGCGGGCGAAATGCTCAAGAGTTTGGCTGGGCATTTTCGCCATCGACTTGGCTGCGGGTCCGAGTTTGCTGGCGGGGATCTCTCCCTTTTGAACAGCCCTAGCAATACCCGATGCTTGCTGCTGACTTGTGCTGACACTCGGAGGCATTTTTAACCTTTCCCTTTTACGTTTTGAGTTTCACTAAACGGACAATAGCACGATCCCCAGTGAATTCCACCACAATGCGGACACTCCTTACCCTGCTCGCATTTGATGGGTTTTGGATGATGGTTCGCCCCACAATACTGGCAAGGCTCATCTGGATTGGGTTGAATCATCTTCTGTTTCATAACCGCACATTCCTCCCCTGTTCCAGATCATAATCCACCCGCCACACGTCGCCGTCGTCCACCAGAACAAAATGACGTATACCTTCTGGGGTTTTTACAAACAACCTACCTGTGCTTTTTGCCCTGAATCTCAACCGTTGTTTTCCAAATGGGGCGTCGAAGATGGGTTTGATTTCTTTGGGGATTCCAAAAATCACTCTCTTGCCGGTCCAAACAGTTTTGATAGTAGTGCTCACAATCCAAGTTGAGTTTTAACCACCGTCACCGCCAGTTCGGCAATCCGGTCGGTGTCTGGAAATTCCGGCAGGGTCGATTTATCCTGCGCCTCTTTTGCCGCCACAAACAGGCGGTCGCTCTCCTGCTTCACTTCTGCCAACGTCCATTCACCCCGCTTGATTTCCAACAACTCTTTGGCATCCGGTCGCACCACCGTCATTTCCCCGGTATTTAAAAACTCCACACACATCCGCAGCAGGCGTATCAGGTGCGCTCCGTTTTTGGTGTCATACCCAAATTTACCAATCAACTTCTTGCGCTTCTCGCCCATGTAGCCCATGCACGCGCCGTGCTCCATCCGATGGAGTTGCCCGTTGGCGTATCCCGCAAACGACTTGAACACATGCTTGCCGACAAAAATCGACCGAGCGTCCAGTAGCAACCTACCAGCGTATGTGATTTTCAAAAACATGCTTTTGTCCAACCAGAGTATGGAGAGCACGTTGGGGTTTCCCATTTGCAGCAGGTGAATAAACTTTCTCGCTTCGTAAATCACCACGTCCCACTCGTCCTCTTTAATCTCTTTGGTGCCGCGAGAGCCGTACTCTTTCAGTCCAAGATAATATTGCTCGGGTGGAACACAGACACCCATCAGGTCTTTATCATCAATACTGTTTGGGTCGGTGTTTGGCACATACATGCCGTGGCTGATACTGCCTCTGTAAACCATTAGGATCGACCACTCATGCGCCCCACTATCTCCAAGGTTGGGTATTTCCGAAATCTCAGGATTAATAAATGTGCTCAAACCACCCTCCTTTCCGCCGCCGCACCGGCCAGCCGGTCGCACCGCTCGTTGTGCTGGTCGCCCGCGTGCCCTCTAAGCCATGTGAACTTGCAGTGGCGTTTGTCCTTCAACGCTACCAGTTCTTGCCACAGGTCGGCGTTCTTGACGTTCTTCCACTTGCGTTTTGCCCATGCCGAGGTCCAGCAGTTTGCGCCGTTGACCACATAGCGGGAGTCGCTGAGGATTTCGATGTGGGTGTTTTCGGGGACCGCTTGCAAGGCTCGGATGACGGCGATGAGTTCGGCGCGGTTCGAGGTCGTCTCAGGCAGGTGGTCGCTAATCAGACAACTGGGGTTGACCGCCTTGCCGTCGCAAAAGAGCAAGAAAGACCAACCACCCGGACCACCAGGATTTTTCAAGCATGAACCATCCGTATAAGCTACCCACTGCTTGCCGTTGATTTTTGTGGGGTGAGGTTTTTCCAGTACAAACCCGAATTCAGATTGCGGGGCGATGTGTTTCATTCCTTTTTGGGATTCGTCGCGTCCATCATAACCTTAAACTTGGCGTAAGAATCCCTGCTCTGCGCCCGACCACCCTCAACCTTGTCGATAAAATCCTGAATTGTAGCACGAAGCATTATGATGTGTTGTTGAAGTTTTTGATTCTCAACCAAATTGGTGCTCGTGACTGCCGTTCGTTGCTTCATTTGATACTCCACAAATCGTAATGTATTCTTTACCGATTCGGAAACTTTTGTGCCGTTAAACATATTTTAAACCGCCAACTCCGGTTGATCTATTTCTTCTCGCATGATTTCATAGCCCAGTTTTTTATACAGGGCTTGGCGAGCCATCGCGTGTTTTCGCATCATGGCGAACCCAAAATCTTCAAAATCATAAATCGTTCCTTGATTTTTCTCCTGCATGATTCGGAGCGCCCGACCCGTCCGTTGCTCCGTCTTGGCATTAGACCGTCCGCCGCTCACCAAGATTAAAACCCTGATCATCGGAAGGTCTAAGCCTTCATCAGCTAGACTCGTTGAAATCAGGCACTTGATATTCCCCGCCGCGAATCCCTCCAACGCCTCGCGCCGTTTCTTAACCCCCATCTTGGAGAAGCACAACCGCGCTCCCGGTACCTGTTCGGCCAGCCGGTGTCCGTGCTCAATCTGATTGACCAAAATCAAAGTAGGGTCTTGGGCGTGGCGCTTGGCGAGTTCAATCACCGCCTCATTGCGCCGCTGGTTGTTCACAATCCCGTCCTCGACGCAGACGCCCCACGCAATCCGCGCCCACAACTCGCCGTCGGATATACCGCTCTTAATCTTGGCGTGCCATGCCTTGCGGCGTTGAAAGAGTGAGTCGATCTTGCCCTGCATCCAACCCATGTCGGGTTCGTTGGCGTCCACCAGCACCACCTTGGCTTTGGCTATCGCGTGGGCGCAGTCCTCGCGGCTGACGGTAAAGACCTGGCGGTTAAAAAAGTTGAGCAACCATTGGTAACGCTCGGGGTCGCCCAGATCGGGCGTGGCGGTAAAGCCCCAGATGGCCCCTTTGCAGGTTTGGGCTTGGGTGAGCCATATCCCTTGCGGAGACAGGTGTTGGACCTCATCTATAATCAACACCTCACAATCACTCCAGTTCTCCTCTGCCGCCGCGCAGGCTGCTTTTATTTTTAGTTGGGCAAGTTCTGGAAAACAGGCGACTGCTTTTTCGTGCTGGCTGACCTGCTCAAGGGTATTCGCCTGCCAGCCGACGTGATCGCCCTCCACTAAATATCCATCGGCCAGTGATTGCGCCAACGCCGCTGCCGCCATCACGGTCTTGCCGCTGCCCGCGCTGGACACCACCAACCCCCGGCGCTTGGGAGCCAGCCAGAGGGCGGCACGGGATTGGTAGGGGTGAAGTTGAATAGGCATATTATTCTACAGCGCACCCGCAACCACCCCACTCAAATTCATCAAACTCTTTCTGCTGATCAAGTCGCTCCCTGAAGTCTTTCATGGTTAGGGTTTTTGTGGTGCCTCCTTTTCGGTCTTTCATTATTGATACATCGCTGCCAATAAATTTCCTAAATTCCTGCTCCTTTTCTTCGTGATACAAATACCTGTCTCGGTTAGTCCGAAGCAACAGGGCAAACTGTGCCTGACCACCTTTAACACAAAACCCACCACAGTTAGCATGTGGATAACCCGCCGAATACAATCTTGGCGGACAAATCCCTTCATCGTGGAGTTTTTGAATAATTTGCAATTTATTCAGGTATGGGGGGGCACACATTAAGGACTCCACCTTGAATGGTGCCCTCATCGCACGCAAAGACTCAAGCCTGTGAGATTCGTCCCAATTAATTCCAAAATGAAGTGTGGTGGTTTCTGGATCGCAGTTTTCTTCCTGCCACTTGTCGAGTATTTCCCTCTTCAATTCCACACTACAAATCGGCACTCTTGAGTTTCCCATCATGCCCTTTTTGAAGAAATGCTGCCACACTGAGACGCCTTTTGTGATTTTTACTAGTGGCGCTCCGACATTCTTAGCCGCCTGATCCAAAAACCTATAATTATCCAAATCCTCACCGTCATTGGGGTTCGTGCTGTGACCTTTTACATCGGCAAACAAAAGACACATTCCATCTATTCCATACTTCGCCGCCGTACGCTTCGCCTCTAACCACGAGCATGCCCCGCTTGAAAACATACAGAGATGTTTTATTATTTTAGGAATCACTCGCTCTTGCGGTACAATTGATCAACCAGTCCGCCGCCATCCTCCGCCCGGCCATAGAACGCCCCGCCCTCCTGATAAGCTCTGGACTCTGCTTTAAGTTTGGGGTGGCGCTTGATCTGCGCCATCGCCTCGGCGTTGCGGCGGGCCAACTGGTCGTCGGTTGGTTGGTAAATGGGTGAGGTTTGCTTTTTAATCATATCTTCGTAATGTGTCGTCCATTCTCTGTGTGTCATGCTGGACCAATAACAGAATAAAAGTTCCCGTATCGGCACCCATTTGTAACCCACCACGTCATAAATCTGAATATCGACCAGTGAGGTTGTTCGTGCGATTTTCCACCCCGGCACCACCAGTTTTGGCAGGAACAGGGCGGCACACAGGCCGCTGGCGAGGCGGGTGACAAACAGGCGGCGGTCGATTTGGATTTCAGCCATGTGAGTTACGGGTGTTTAGCCCCGCAAATAGGGCAACATTTCCAACCATCGGCCCAACAATCATCCCCATCCCTATCCCCAACCTCAAAAACATACCGTCTTTCATTCAGAGATCGAATAATGGCATACTTGATATGCTGACACCACTTTTTCTTGCGCTTGGATTTCATTCAATCACCAGAAACTTTTCCAACCGCTCGACGCGCTGACGCAATTGATCGATCTGGTCAGTTAGTGGAGGTGGGTCTTTATGTGCGGCGGCAGCGCAACTGCCGCACATGCCATCAACGCCACCGGGAGGCTTGGACCGACCGCAAACCGGGCAGGGCACATATTCAGTGGTTTCAATCTCAACCATGTTGGTCACAAGGTAGCGCGGGGGTGGGTGGGGTGTCAATACAGTTATTGGTGGGCAAACTCCATTTGAGAGTCTCGCCAACCGTTAAAAAATGATTCAAGCCCGTGTTTCCCTCGGCCCCACTGGTTGCGATCATTTCCAACCCTCATCCAACCTGCACCGTCGCATGATTCCGCTCCAATCGTTTCAGATACACACACTCGACCAATGCAGTTTACTCGACCAATATGCGTTGAGAACTTTTTGCACCACATGGCGGCGGTCTGCCATTTGAACTTTGTTGTGCCGCCAACAAAAACGCCATGCGAGTTTGGAGGCACCAAATCAATATGGTTTTCCATCCCATCCTGAACCACAAACTTTGGCTTAAACCCAAAACCCTCAATCACAGAAGAATAATAACCCCACTTTTTCAAGGTGCCTTTAAAATCACCAACCACGTCGGGAACCGCCGCCCACAATGGGGCATGTATTTTAGACGCTTTCCTGAGCATTAAAATCCACTCCTCTGAATCCCAATTATGGCGCTTGTTGAAGGCGTCGTTGTCTAGAACGTAAGGTATATTCTCTGGCGGTGAACTCCAATAAGAAGGTCCACAAATAAACCCAATCTTGCCCGGATGTTGTACCGCCATATCCTTACACCACCTGTTTCCATTGACCGGCACCATTACCATCATGGTCGTGGGCAGTAGATCACGTTGGTCTGCGGCGTCTCCTGAATGTGGACCGAGTAAAGGGTCGGCAACTTTGCCATCAACTCCCGGTAAAACCAGTACGCGACATTCTCAGCCGTGGTGTACGGGATTCCACCAAGGGTTTCGTTCAGGTTGGTGTGGTCCAGTTTTTGAATCGCCGGTTCAACCGCCGCCGCAATGTCCGCATAATCCACCACCCATGAAAACGCAGGTTGCAAATCACCCCGGCAGCACACCGTCACGCCATAATTATGTCCGTGCAGCCGGTGACACTTGTGCGTCTCGGGCAAGTGATCTAACTGGTGAGCCGCTGGAAAATAAAACTGCTTGGTCACAGTCCACATAAGGCAACCTCTCTCTTTTTGCACGCATCGCACTTTCCGCACCCGCCGTCCACTCCGCTATAGCAGGACATGGTTTCGGAAAAGTCCACCCCCAATTCCTTCCCGCGCTGCGCGATCTCGCGCTTGGTTAAATCCTGGTAGGGAGCCACCACCCGGACGTTCAACTGTGCCGCCATGAGGGTTTGGTTCAGGCGCTCCACAAACTCCGGCCGGCAGTCTGGAAATCCTTCATAATCATCCTTATTCGCCCCAAACAACACCTGCTCGTACCCGCCGCTCTCAGCCACAGCACAAGCAAGGTGCAGGAAGCAGGCGTTGCGGTTCTCGACCACGGGCGAGCCAAGTCCGCCCAAGAGTTGGGATTGCCCGCCAAAAACCCCACAAAGATTAATCACCTTGAACGGCACGGCTTTCTTGAGCGCAATCCGCTTGGCGTAGTCCAGTTCGATATAGTGCTTTTGCCCATAGTCGAACCCAAGGCACAGCACTTTATTTTCCTGCGCTTGGGTGGCGTCCTCCAAGAGCACCCGCGAGTCCATGCCACCAGAGAGTAAAACGATGTATTTCATTGGTTGAGTGTGGGGTTGGGTTGGGTGAACTGTCAATACATTAAATGTTTGTGCCACGCAGGGGTTCTGGTTCTTTCTGCTTCCAATTAGAACGCGACTTCCATTTTATCACCCAACAATCTGCCATTGTTCGCCAGTCATGGATTTGTTCTCCGTGGTAGAGCCACCTTTTTCTCTCATTGTACTCCATAAATGCCTCAAAACATTGCTGGTTTGACCCAATGCCGTCGAAATACTTCGCGATCTTTTTCTCATCTGCTGGCTGTACTCCGCTCTTCAACAATATGGCTGATCTTCGCTCCGCGTCCTCCTCATCATCTTCTTTAGAATGGATAACCTTACGGGGGACCTCCTTTGTGTTGCTCTTTTTATAAGGGGTAGCCGTTGCTCTTTTTATAAGGCCACCCGTTGCCCATTTTATAAGGGGTTGGGTTTCGTAGAGGGTGGTTCTTCCGGGGCGCTCCTCTTTAAATATTGCTCCCAACTTAAGAAGTTTAGAGAGCGCCTTGCGGACGGTATGCTCATTCAAACGGCAATGCTCGCAAATATCATTAATGGTTCCGAAACACTGTCCGCGCCTACTGATATGACAATAAACTCGGAATTCAGAAGCCAATAATCCGGCATCATCCAAAATGGATGGGATAAATGGATCAAAAACCTTTTTACCGTTGACGGCACCGTTCTTCTCTGGCACCTTCTGGTTGTCCGAGCCTGAGTCCCTGTAGCCGCCCTTCGCCGGGGCGGCTCTTTTATTTTTGTGTGTTTCCATTTTTAAGGATGTCTCTGACGAACGCCTTTGCGGCCTTACGAGAACTCTCCCAACGGTTCCAAATCTTTCGCCCGCCGTAACGCACGCGCAGACTTTTTCCGTTCCACGCTATGGCTGTTTGAAAGCCTTTTGGTCCGGGCTGGATAATACAGGCAATTCCACGGTAGATAAAAAAAGTGCCCGTGGAGGAGTTGCGCTCACTCGACGGGCGTTTATGGAAGTGCGGACGGATCGAACTGTCCGCGAAGGTTTCCGACTTTAGCGGAAATTCAAATCTATCGATCCCGCTTTCTTCCACATAAAACCATTACCAGAACGCCCCACCTAGCGTCAAGCCCTTTCCGCCTCACTTTGACCCACCTCCCCCTCCAAAACCTCTCCTGCGCCCGCTGGCGGCTCGCCACGGTGGTATTTGTAGGCTTTTTTGACCTCAATGGCGTCCACAATCTCCTGCTCGGTCACAGCCACGCCTGCTGCTTGGGCTTTGGCGACCTCGGCCTTAATCAGAGTCAAAAACTCGGGGTCGGATAGGTAAAGCGAGGCAAAACCACCGGCACGCCACTTGGGTTTGGGCGCAAAGTGTAGAGAACGAATGGCCGCCACGGTGTTTTGATCCTTGCGTTTCCAAATCCGCTGGAGCCACAGGTTGGGCAGATCAAAGTTCATGGGCGTTTCGCTTTCCGGTCCCCATTTCCACCGCCTGCTCCAGTTAAATTTGATGCCTGATTCTTTAATGATGAGTAGTTTTCTAGGACGCTGCTGAGTGCCGGGCATTTGTGCCGCCACTTCGTAAACTGATTTGCCTTCAATCTCAGCGCGGTTCTTGAACAACCACTCCCAGCAGGCGCGATCCACTTGCGACTTGTGTTTCAAAACACACACCGGCTTTTTCAACTCCAATCGCAACTGCCTCACCCGCTCCCGCGAGATGCCCCACAACCTTTTCAGGTCCGTATCGGTCTGCCATTCCCAATCGGCGGAAGCCAGTTGTTCGTCGGAGACTTTTAGATGGGCGCTGGCACGGCGGTTGTGCGGTTGCTTTTTAAGAAACGCTCTGGCTTGGGCGACCCCGGCAACGGTATAGCCATTCATTTTGGCAATCTGGCTGTTGCTCTGGGTCCAGTCCACACCGTCCCACTTGTGTTCACGAATGGATTTTGGGGGCGATTTGTGTCCGACAAGCCTTCGATACTTACAAATCGTTTGGGTGTTTATCTGATGTTCGGCTGTAAGCTCCAAGTTGGTCTTATTCCAGTCCACCGATTTCCAGAACTCAGTAGTTTCTGGATTGGCGACCACATCGCTATAAACCCTTGGAACTGTCCGCCACTCCTCCACCTCGGCGGTGTAGCCGTTGGGGTAGATTTGGGAAATCAATAGTTTTTGCTCCAAGTGTTTCCCGTTGTGGCGCAACTCTCGGATGCACAATATTTTTTCAGTGATGTGGTCGTTCACGCCTGCAATATAGGCGGACAGGACGCCGCCTGTCAATACATACTGGTTGACGCTTTTTATTGTATTGACAGGGTTGGACTCCTTGTGAGACGTTTGAGCTATGACGGCAAATGAGATAGACCAGTTCATGCGCGAGCGGGTGGGCAAGGGCATGGCCACGATGGACCGCATTATCGACCACCCCGAGTACTCTTTGCCCGACTGGCAGTGGGTGATAACGACGTTTGCCGATGCGCTGGCCGAGGATCAGAAACGTCTTGGCATTTACGATTACGATCCCAACCTCAATAATTGCGTCGATTACTGCCTGCATGCCCGGTCGATCTTCAACTTGTGCAATCGCGACACTCCCAACGCCGCTTTTCATGTGCTGTTTGGCGAGGTGGGTTACATGAAGTTGCAAGATGCGGTTCAAGAGGAGGGTCACCGCATAAACTTCACCATCGTAAACATCAACGGCGTGCGGACCCTCAAATTTTTTGAACCCCAACAGCACCGCGCCGAGGTCTTTCTTATAGACGCCGAACTGGATTCAGTGCATAGTTATCACGTCTGATCAATCAAACTTAAAACCGTGAATCGAGTTAAAAACAGCACCAACCAAGTCCTCCCATCGGTCCACTGGACCGGCGACAACTGGCCCGAGGTCCAAAAGTTTCTGGATACTCCCAAGTTTCTCGACGGCGGCACCCACAACGTTGCCACCTACAGTTTGGACACCAACAATAACCTAACGATCAAGCACAAGACCGGGCCGGTCGTGCAGGTTGCCAAAGGCGATTATCTGGTGCGGGATCTGGCCGGGGTGCATACTACCACGGCGTCAGGATCTTTTGCGTCCAACTACACGGCGATTGTGGAATGAAAAATCTTAGAAGAAAAGTGCAGTCAATCGTTGTGTTTTTGGAATGCGGTCACAATTTTATTGCGATTCCTCCCTATCGTACTCCCAAAAAAACTTCGTGTTCATTTTGCAATCCAAAGATAATGAAACAAATCATAAAGCACGCCAAGAAATTAGAGCCAACTGCCAAAAAACTTTTATCAACTTCTGCGCTTGCTGCCCTACTACTCATTGCCGGGTGCTCGACACCCACCCCAACCAACAGTTCGGGGCTTCTGCTGCCGCCCGTGAGGTTCAGTGAAATACCCACCAACAGTCCATCACAATAAAAACCTATGAACGTTCGCGCTAAATTCTACGTCCAGTCCATCACCCGCACCCAATCATTAATCTATCAGGATGGTCAATCCATTCCGCAGGAGGTTCAAACTATCAAACTGTTTCCGGTAGTGGGCAACAGTGAGGAAAACAAACAGTTCTTTGCCTCCACGCCGACCGGAACCATCGAGGTGGGCACAGTCAATCTCGATGCGGCCAAACAGTTTGAGTTAAACAAGTCGGTAATGGGCTACTTTGAAATCCTTTCAAAATGAAAATGAAAAATATAACGATAGCCGTTCTCTGCTTGGCGTTTGTCGGCTGCACATTCGTTGGCAACAGCCCTGAAGAGCGCAAGCACCGCGAGACGTTTCAGGGCCCAGATCCGACCAGCCAAATTATTGAAGTTGCTAACCCAAACCCAAGCGACGCAAATCCAACTAATCTGGTTGATTTTCGACTTAAAACAGATGCCGAGAACTCTGAGCCTCTCAGCCAGTTAGCTAAGACAATTCATAATCGAGACGGCACTAACTTCATTGGGCAATACCTCGGAATGATTGCTGAGTGGGATGGATCAACCAGTGTTTACAAGCCGAAAGTTGATGCCAAAGGATCTCCAATTTTCGGAGAGACCGGGACTATGGTTCCCAACATGAAGCCGCAGGGCGTGATGATGTTTAGCGCCACTAGCGGCGAGCTGTTGCGCTGGATTTCCTACGAAGAGTTCCGGCAGGTTTACGTGCTCAAAACACGGCCGGAATACCCACAGCCAAAGTAGCCCATTACCAACAAGTCTTACTATGTGGACTTCACACCCGCCGAATAAATCTATGATTAAACTCGGCTATTGCCTCGCTCTAACCGCTCTCACTGGCTGCTTCTCTGGCTGCTCGACCGCCGGGTTCTTCCGCAGCAAAGCCACTGCCGGGTGGACGGTCGCCAGTCTGTGCCCTTACGACGGCAACCCACTAATTGTGGAGGATCAATCTTTCCTGCCCGCCAGCAAGGAACATCCTTACGGCGGCATGGATATTTACGAGGAGTGCTCGTTCTATGGCGGGAACGGTCCAGTGCATGGAATAGACAACACCAACTGGTATAACTGCGCTATCCCAGCCATCAAGCCTTGGACCCCGGCGATGGGCACAAATGTTGCGCCGCTGATTCAGGCTCCGTGAATATTTTACCGCCCACCTTCCAAGGCGACCTGCGGCGTCTCCAGCCACGATGCGTGTGACGGGCGGGCGGTTAAAAACCTCATAACAGTGCCCTAATCGTGGCGTCTGCAGACCGAGCACGGCGCACTGACCAGTCGGTCTGGCGGTGCGCGATTTGAAATGAAAGCCCTAGCGGCGGAGTCGATCCCCGCAGCGTGAACCAGGCGAGCATTCAGGTTCTTAATGCCGCTGGAAAAAGTTGGCAGGGAAAAGTCACTGATAAAATAGCAAGAGATATTTCTTGCCTTGCCTGACCCGATGGGGTAATGTCGCGGCATGAGTCTAACAATTAAACCAAAGGCAAAAAAAATGAAAAGCTACCGACAGGGTGATGTGTTAATCGAAGCCATCGCTAAAATTCCCAAGGATGCACAACGTCAAAAGTCTGCCAACCGAATTGTTTTGGCGCTCGGCGAAGCGACCGGCCATCACCATGCGCTGGAGACGACGGACGATCCGGCTGATTGGTGGAAATGCGGCGACGAGCAATACGTTACTTTGGCTCAACCTGCTCGGTTGACGCACCAGGAACATGCGATCGTCGAACTTCCTGTCGGAACTTTTCGCGTCACTCGCCAACGTGAGTACACCCCGGAGGCCATTCGTAATGTCGCCGATTAAAACACTGCCGAAAAAACTGGAACGGCGCTTACCGGAAATCAGGAAACGCTGGCTCAATATTGGCCTTCGCCTTGCGACTGAAGGCGACCGTGAGCGGGCTTGGATTGCCATAAAGAAGACATATACCCTGGCCGGCAGAGCAGAACCAAAATTATGGATTTGGATGGACTCCCCTTTCCGTGCAGCAATCGCGTGTACTTTACTTCCCGATATTCTACTAAAAGTCCGCGACCAGGTCAGCGCCCAGGTCCGCGACCAGGTCAGCGCCCAGGTCAGCGACCAGGTCCGCGCCCAGGTCAGCGCCCAGGTCCGCGCCCAGGTCAGCGCCCAGGTCAGCGCCCAGGTCCGCGCCCAGGTCCGCGCCCAGGTCCACGACCAGGTCAGCGCCCAGGTCAGCGACCAGGTCATCGCCCAGGTCCGCGCCCAGGTCCGCGCCCAGGTCCGCGACCAGGTCAGCGCCCAGGTCCGTGCCCAGGTCCGCGCCCAGGTCCGCGACCAGGTCAGCGCCCAGGTCCGCGCCCAGGTCATCGCCCAGGTCCGCGACCAGGTCCGCGACCAGGTCAGCGACCAGGTCATCGCCCAGGTCAGCGCATTCGTAGATATTGGTTGGTGGTATTGGATTGGGCAATTTGGAGATTCATTTTGGTTATCATTCTACGAAGCCTTGCAAGACTACTGCGACTTCAAAAAGTTAGAAGGCCTGATCGAAACGGCGCAATCTGCTGCTTACGTTTGGACATTTCCAGACATAGTCGTTTTTTCGGCTAGCCCAACCAGAATCTGTAGAGACTATAGGAACAGATTACATAGCCTTGACGGTCCAGCAGTCAGGTTCGCGGACGATTTTTGCGTATGGGCAGTTCATGGTGTCCGTGTGCCTCGCTATGTGATACTAGAACCCACGACAATTACCGTTAAGAATATTGAGCAAGAGTCAAACGCCGAAGTGCGGCGTGTGATGATCGAGCGTTTCGGACAGGCAAAATACTTGCTGGACAGCGGGGCGAAGCCAATCCACCAAGACGATTTCGGCACGCTTTACCGCAGATCGTTACCGAATGACGAAGCTTTGGTAATGGTCAAGGTGGTCAACTCGACACCCGAACCGGACGGTTCGTTTAGGGATTATTTCCTGCGTGTCCCGCCGACGATGAAGCGGGCCAAGGAAGCTGTGGCGTGGACGTTTGGTAAAACCGAAAATGAATACTGCCCCTGTGTCGAAACCTGAACTGTTTTCGGAGCGACTCTGCAAGTGGCAGGGCAAGCAGTCCAATGCCGCGGCGGCGGGCGCCCTCGGCATCCCGATGCGATCCTATCTCAAATACAAATACGGCCAGCGTACGCCCGGGCCTGCTCGTTTAGGGCGAGTCGAGATTGAGCGCCGCATGAAAATGGCCAAGCCGAATTGGGAGCAGCAACCCGTACCGAAATGAAGCTAAAACCGCTAAAGCCAGATCCTCAGTGTCCTTACCGATGTCCGTTGTGCGGTAAAAGACTTGGCATCTGGAAAGGCTATTGGGCCTGCTTCTGCAATCTGATCAAATGAGCGACGAGAACGAATTCGGCGAAGGCGTTGTAGCCATGGCTCGATATTGTACTCTCTCTTTCTTGTTGTGTGGGGTTTAGTGGGCTTGTGCCGGAGGTTGTGGTGGAAATGGATACTAGAAAACTGATTTTGACTACAACGAACATAAGTTGGCGCGGATGAAACGCGAACTACTGTCCATGAGCGAACTCCTGTCACGCTTCCCCATGCAGGACGGCCCGTCCATCGACTGGCAGGCCGCGCAGGAGGTGTACAAAATCTATAGTTGTCTCTACGGCACCGACCAGTCGTGTGTGCGGCTGGCCGAGCGCGGTGGATTTGGGTGGGGCGAAATCCCACTCTTTTTAAAAAAACATGCGGAGAAACGCAGGCGCGGACAATGCGGGTGCGATAGCAGGTGGTGAAATGAGAGTTCTGGTCGGATGCGAAAAGTCTGGGGTGGTACGAAACACCTTTCTGGCGCTCGGGCATGACGCATGGTCCTGCGACCTAGAACCGTCCGAAACCGAACCCAATGACAGGCACCTGCAATGCAGCGTGCTGGACGTGCTGGGGGACGGCTGGGATCTGGCAATCTTCCACCCGCCCTGCACTTTTATTGCGCCCTGCCAGATATTCAGGAAGTATGAGATTGGACGCGAGGATCGCGCCCAAAAAGAGGAACAAGCCATAGAGTTTGCCACCCGATTATGGGAAGCCCCTATACCAAGAATCTGTCTGGAAAATCCCAAATCAGTGTTGTCCACCCGCATGGCACCCTTCAGCCAATCCATCCAACCGTGGCAGTTTGGACACCCGTAGTTCAAGGAAACCTGGCTGTGGTTGAAAAACCTGCCTGCCCTTCGCCCCACAAAAATAATCCCCAACCCCACCAAAGACAGTCCTGAATATAATAAATGGGAGCGGGTTTTTAGAATGGCGCGGTCGGAGAGCCGCAGCGCCGACCGGGCGCGGACTTATCAGGGTGTGGCCGATGCGATGGCCAGCCAGTGGGGAGGGCTAAAAGTGCTGCCAAAAACCCCGCACAAAAGAAAACCGACCGTGATTTACAGCCAATTGGAGTTCGCCCACTAAAACCCCCACATCAAAAACCTGATTTTACAAAACCCCAATATGACACCACTCTACCAGGTAAACACCGGATGTCCGCGAGGCGGCATGAGCGGCTGGGGGTTTAATATCAAGCTCTGGCCCGAGTGGAAGGAAGTGGTGAAAGCGAGCGGGATCGATCAAAAACAAGCTGATACAGCCATATCCAACCTCGGCAACACATGGCTGGACGCCTGCGGTTACGGCCGTCTGTTTGATCCCGACAACTACGGGTTTGAGAAAGACCCCAAAAAGAAACCCGGACCCCGATCACACCGGCTGTATGACGCCAACATGGGAGTCATCCTTGTCCAGTGGGGCGAGTGGGGCTTGGAGCATATCACTGTTCCAGGCAATGCCTGCGGGTTGGACATTGATCGCTCTGCCGTTGGCGCTCCGCGTGATGGTGCCTGCCTCTATCCCCATAATGTGGACAATATCTATCAGGCGTATCTGCTGCAACTGGTGTTCAACTGGTTTGCCAACGCAATGGTGCTGGAGCGGGAGTGCCGCGAGCACAAAATGCTGGTTTGAAAAACCCAAAAACAGAAAACCCCAACAGACAAATCCCCCACAGAAGCAGCATAGAGAGTAAAAGGAATCAGCCATGTGATTGAAAAGGGTAGGAAAAGGGCGTGAGAGGGGGCCAAGGGAGCGATTTTGGGTTGTAAAATTTCTAAAAATTTCCAGAGCGGCAGGCGATGGGCGGGCTTTCACATAGGGCGGCAGTTCAAGATCGGCGCGAGGCGGCGAGGGAAATATTTTTGGGGTGGTGTGAAATAGAATTTTACGGAAAGGGCGCGAGGGTTGCGGGGCGGTGGGGAGTATAGAGATGTAAAAAGGAAGCCTCAGGGCTGTGGATTTTATAAATTTTGCCGCGCATCACTCAAGTCGCAGCAGGGGGTCCGCCTTGTTGCTTGATTTAGGATTCGCGCCAGTGTCCGCCGGTCTGCTCTCGCACCACACCCTGCGCCACTGCGCCACCCCTGCCCCATAGCCTATCGCAATCCCACAAGCCAGCCCAACACCTTGCCGACACCCCCAGCCTGCCCTACGCCACTCCAGGTTGCTCCACATGGCTGGCATTGCGCTTGCTCTGCCCTGTAGTGGCATGGCTGAAAAGAGTCTGAATAAATCGTTCGTTCAGGTATTGACACCTATCGCCCATATGCGCTATTGTCCTCTCGCAATGCGGAAATACAGTTCAAACTTTAGCCCGTGCTTTGTGGCGTCTGCTCGCAATGAGCAACCGCATTGCACGCAAGGCACGGGCGATCTAATCACGTATGAAAATCCACCGTTCGTATTCTAAATGGAATGGGCGCTATTATATGCCCATCGTCCCTCCTCAAGGCGATTGCGAGGATGCTGCTAAATTGGGCGATCGCCTAATCTTGCAGCATGGCACTGCTTCGCAGCCTGAGTCTCGCATGGTAATTGCACCAAAAGGTGTTCTTACCTCAGGCTGGCTGCTTGGCATTTTTGAACCTGAAAACTGGCACTGATTATGAAACCCATACACATTGTCCTGAGGCAGACCGATAGTGGCGACTACCGCGTAGAATCGACTCGCAACACTAGTCAGCTCGCCATTGGGCAGGAGATCTCCCGCAAACAACTTGCTAAATGGGATAGCCTTGTTGGCGTCACGTATTCAGTTGCTGGCCTGGTGTTGGCCGATCAAGAGCAGGAACAGCCGTTATTGTTGGCGAAGTAAACCACAAGTAAACGAAAGGAAAAACAGATGAAAACAAACTACACTGGCACGTTGGAAACAGACGTTTACACTGAACAGGAGTAAGCCCCACAAAAACCACTAAACAGGAAAACACAATGAAAACGAAAACACAATGGCAGTATAGCGGAGACGTGAACATGCTGGACTACGGAGGGAAAAACTTTCGCAACACCCATGCAAGGCAATGGTAGGTTATCGAACTGATTAACTTTTTAGACGCCACTGGCGAGCTTTGCGATGGGTCTAAATACGTAGTTGAATTGCGACTGGTAGACCTTGACGCAATCCCCGAAAAGGAAAAACAATCCGCTTTGTCCTGCTGTGGAATGGAGCAAGAGCAGAGCTTGACCGATGGCGCACTTGCTGAATGTTGCGACTCCTACGGGGTTCACGCGCCACTAGGCTCATGGCAGGGGAATAACGCACGCAACCTGCTGCGGCAGGCTTACAGGCTCGCCAATGAGCTATTGGACGGGGAAGCACTGGAAAGCCAATTAGAAAAGCCAGTCAACAAGATTGGCAGCACTGCGCGTGAATTTATGGCTGGCGATATATTCAGTGCCTTGCAAAGAGGCGTTGAAAGCGGCAAACCCGATGCGCGTATCATGGCCAAAATGTATGGCGTCGATCAACAGACCATAGACGACACAAGGCCAGAAGATTATTTGCCTTACGTTTTTGGTTATATGGCCGCAATGAATGGCAGTCCTAAAGAGACAGATCCCGACACTGCAAAAGAGTACTTCCGGGGATACGAGAGAGGCGGGAATGTCAGGGCAGGCAAGTGCCCTGCTCCCGGATGGATTAAACAAGGCGAGACTCAGCCCCACTAAACCCCCAAAATAGAAAAGAGCATAAAATGAAAACAAAAAATACAGACTACGACTTCCCCGCAGTGGGGTGTTATGTAGACGAGTCGGCAGGTTCAGCCGACGATTGCAACCGTCGGACCATTGAGCTTGCGGAGTGTTATGGCTTTGAATCGGGCAATCCCTCAGGTTGTTTTGACGGTCTTAGGGGATTGGAGATCTCAATGTCAGTGGACGATGCGGAGTCGGCTAGTCATCAAGGCGAGTGTTTTGAAGATGTCGAATGCCTGGTTGCCAAGCCTGAAATATCCTCCCAATTAGACGCCATAGGGGACGACAAGATCCGACTGGCGTTAAAGGAGTCGGGTGGATGGGGTGCCGACGAATTGACCGACAATGAAGCCAATCGCAATCGCGCAGTATGGATGGCAGCCTGCGATATTCGAGAGAACCTGTCGGAATGGTTGTCGGAAGTCGGGGACGATGCGGTATCGTTCCTAAACGACTTGGAGACTCGCAGCCACATGTATTGGACGTTTGAAGATAATAGCCTATTCCTTATGGCTGACGTGGATGGCGCACGCGAGGAGTGCGAATTCGTTTCGAGCAAAGAGCAGGACTATCCGCCGGACGATTACACCGGGGAATGGCTGCACGTGTCCGATCATGGCAACGCTACGCTGTACGTGCGCGAGAATGGCAAGGACAGGGAAGTGTGGGCAGTGGTCTAACCCCCTTAACAAAATGAGAATTCAAATAAAGCCATGTTTGATCGTTGGCAACGCCTATCGCGTTATCACTGTCGGCAGGTTCGGGAAAATCAAAACAATTCAAATTGGATTAACCGAGCACGAAGCAAGGTGCCTTAAATCAAAACTTAAAAACCCCTAAACCCACCTTTACTCCCTTGACCCTGCCCTAATCAGGCAGGGTTTTTAGTGTCTGGATTGCCCCACAATCGACTTTGATCGCCTGCCTGGTATGCGGGCAAGGTGCCCCAAGCCGGCTTGTCCTGCCCTAAAATCCCGGTTTTCGCCTACTAGAGCCAAAAACATGCTCCCTAGATTGGCGTACAACGCATTTTGATCGGGTGAGCCTAACCGTATAGTGGGGTTTTTGGGCTTTGTTTTCTTGACCTATGGGGCTTGCCCAAGCTCTCGCGCAAGGCTCGCGCCGACCCTATGGACCTGGAAAACCCCATAGAGACAAGCGGCACCGCTAACAAGCGGTGACGAACTGGAGCGAAGCGGAAGCGGTGGGCGAGAAAAGCAAGCGGTACAGCGCCAGAGCAAAGCGGTACAGCCAGAAAGCTAAAGGGCGATTGTGAAACAAGCGACCTACACAAGCGGCCAGCGAAGCAAGCGCCGGGCAAGCGGTACGGAGGAAAAGCTACGCCACAAATATCTTTTTCCTGGGGACCACAATCACCGGATCGACTGGCTTGTTTTTCTTGGCTTTGGCTTCAGCATCGCGTTGCGCCTGCACTTTACCGCGAATGTCTTTAGCAAGGTTGTCTATTGAGCCGGTGTAAGCCGGGGGTGTATGCGAGCGGTAAAAGTCTGACAGGTTCAAGCGCGGTTGCCCCTCTTGTTCCCGGCATTCAATTTGACCACCATCCAATCCCCCATAAGGACTGGCAGCGGCAATGTAGTACGTTCCTTTTTTAGTCTTGTGTGTGTTTCTCATTTTGTTCCTTTGTGATGACTTCGTATTCACTAATCAATGCCCGCAATTCCGCCGCCACGGGTGGAGCTTTGAACGGGCAAAGCCGGTTTATAATCTCATCCATTTCAGATAGTAAAGCGGATTGCAAGCGCGGCCACTGCCGGGCAAGGATTGCCCCATCGCTTTCGTTGGTGGCAGGCTGACAAGTTGAACTGTCAACCGTTGACAGTTGCTCTTTTGTCTTTTTACCTTTCACTTTTCGCTTTTTCCCGTCCGCCCCAACACGAGCTTTAGTTGAACCGCAAGAATCTTGCGGTTGATCATTTCTTACACTTGCGACCATCATGTCTGAAACAGCGCATCTTCTGGAGATCTCCTTATTGCTAATATCCGGCCACTCCTCAAGCGCCAAACGCACGGCATTCTTTTTATCAGCATTGGTGCGCCTCAAGCCATGTGCGCCATTAGCGGACAGCGCATAAGCCAGCGCGTCAGTTTTAGAGCCGATGCGTATGTCTGCCGGGAAGTCCTTTAGTTTGGCAATCTCAGCGGCGGCAATGCGATGGAAGCCGTCGGCCAGTATTTTGCCAAACAGCACAACTGGAGGAAAGGCCGCGCCGTCTTTCATGGCTTGGGCATATTCTTCCACGGTAGCGGGGTTGATTGTGGCGCGGGTTTGTGTCCCGGCTTTCCTATCTATTTCAGACAGTTTGATTCTCTTCATGGGAGATAAACAAAAGTCCCCCGGCTGTTACGAGCAACCGGGGGTTTGCTGACGGAGTGCGACTCTGCCAGCGGTTGATCAGCGCGGAGGCTGAAAGCATTCAACCCAGTCCGCGCCAGTGTGGTCTCGTAAACCATTGCCCCACTCTAACGCACAGGGGCAGGCGCGGTCAAGAGGCGCGAACCTGAGAGCGACTAATCAGGTGTGGGGATAGACCAGCCCGGACCCCGCGAGGTTCTTAACTCGGGGAACCTTGCGGATCGTCCTGACCTTTTGAACCCTCTTTATCAATCTGCTTTTGGGGGCCAGCAACTTGGTTTTCACTTTCGATGTCTATGGGGTTTTGAAGCGGGGGCAGATTCTCCCTGCCATTGGATGGCAGCACGATCTGTACGGTGCCAATATTTGCGCCGGGGGTAATCTGATGCCCCGCGCTCGTAATATCCATCTGCGTTTGCTTGCGATACTTCGCGGGCCGGTGGGCGCACAGGAGAAGCTCGGTGAGCTTATCAGAGTATTCGCGCATTTCCCCCTTATCAACTCGCTTGGGTTCGCCGTCACTGCCCTTCATAAAGACCGGGCGCACCGTGCCAAGGGTCGCACGCTCCCAGGCGCACAACTCTACAAAGTCCACGGCCTCAGAAATTGCGCTTTCCATTTCAGAGGCAAATTCAGGGTGCTTTGCTTTCCAGCGATATACAACCGGCGTAGTAATTCCAGCGGCAGCGGCAGCAAATGTAATGTTGGCGGAGGACTTAAGATAATACAGAAACGGCTTGCGCCAACGGCCCGCACGCGCATGAAGCGGGGCACTTCGGGCGTACTGTCGAGCCATGCCTAAAATCTGCTTGCGCTTCTCATCGTATCTCTTTCCCGGCTCAATCTCAGCCGTATTTACCGACTCCCCGCGCTGCGCAACCTCAAGCAATGCCTGCAATCCCCGCCCTACCCCATTAGTTACCCGCTGCGTTGCTTCCGCGTCAAAAACCCTTGCCAATTCCTCCCGTTTGCTGCCATTTCCGCCGTTTGCTGGCACTTCCCCGCTCTTTCCCTGCCCGTTCCCGTTATTCCCTATTCCGCTATGCTTTTTGTTCTGTTGGGGTTTTTGTGTTTTGGGTTTTTTCATCTGGGGTTTTTGCGGTTGGGGTTTTGATGAAACTACTTTACTGGCGGCGCGGGTGCCTTGCGGTTGAACTTCAGCTGCCCGTACTCGGTCTGCGTCATCGCCTTGAAGAACCTGGTTGGTATTTTGGGCGCGGCCTGATGACCGGCGATCTTCGCTATCGCGGCTGGAATCTTTATGGTGTTCGCCATACCTAAAGTAATAGGGCTTTTAAGGGGGCTTGTAAAGGGGGTGTTTTGTGCTGGGGTGTCAATACTAGCATACCGGGTGCCAATACATCACAAAGGCGCAAGATTGATGAAATTAAATCTTTCAGAATCGCTCTCGAAAGTATTGACACCTGCCCGCCCCGTGTCATAGTGAGGGCGTGAAGCAGAACCAGAATCAAAAATCTTTAGACCCCGCCCGGAGCCTCTTTGTCAGCCGCACGGCTGGCGCTGCTTCACACTCCGGCGCGGGGTCGCTTTCCAATATGAAAACAATTCAATTGATTAAAGACCCCTACACGCTCGTTGTGCCGCCTAATATTCAAGTGGAGTTGTGCGGCGTGAAACTTGCCCGGATATTCCCTTCCAATGTAGTGCAATTGGAATACGCCGATGGAAACACAGAATCCGCCAATTTAACGATTGAGCAACTGGCAGCAGGGCGGGAAAACTTCTTTTCTCTAGTATCGGCTGTGCAATCCATGCGCGGACCCTCAACCCGCTAACCCCTTTAACCCGTTAATCAAATATGAAAACACAAACACAAACCGCAGCGCATACGCCGGGACCGTGGCATTCTACGTTCCTCGGAAGCGACCTGAATCAACCTGTAATCTGCGCAGAGGATAAATTGCCGGTGGCAATGTGCGCCACTTGTCGCAGTGAATCGGCCCAAGACGCCAACGCCCGCCTCATCGCCGCCGCGCCGGACCTGCTCGCCGCGTGCGAGGAAATTGCCAACTACGCCAAAGCCCACCATATGACAGGAGATGGAGACTGGGGCCACCATGAAATGGCCAGCATTGCCCGCACCGCCATTGCCAAAGCCAAAGGCCAGTAACCCTTAACCGCCGATCCAATATGAACACACTCCGTTTTGTCCGCGCCCAAGATTACTCCGAACTGATTAACCTTTACCACTTGGCCCGCACCGCGCTTGCTGACAAGCCGCTGGCCGAACAAGGCAAATATCATCGCATGATCTGGGCAACTAAAGAGTGGGCAAAGGTCCACACCTACACGAGCGCCACCGGGGCGTACAAGGATTTGAGCGCAAATCTGGAAGGATATTAACCATGCAAACCAAATACAAAAACATACTACCGACCGCCGAAGAGTTAAGACTTGAGGCTATGCGCTTCCGTATTCTGGACGGCAACGGATCAAATATCTTGGGCAATCCTCCCGGCGAACCGGGCTTGCCGCTCGCCAACGCTGCCTTTATCGGGCTGGAAGAAATCATCCAGACCGGATGCGACAATCTGAAAATCGAGCGCCTGTCAGACCTGGGCGTCAATGAGTCGGCGCAATGCCGCTTTCGCATGTGCGGCACAACCGGCGTTTACAAAGTTTTAAGAGTTGCCTAGCAAAAAAACCAAACCCACAAAAGAAAGAGACAAAACAAATATGAAAACGACCGAAAACAAAGATTACGTACTAGCCGCCCGTGCCCGCCACCATGAGGCACTCAAAGCCATGATGCCCGCCGACTCTACCTTGTCCGGCTTGGCGGTATGGCGCAAGCTCCGGGTATTGGAATGCAAAGCCAGTCGGCTGGCGCTGCAAATGTGCAATGGCCCCGAGGTCAGCGAAGATGAAAAAGAACGCATTGACGCGCAAGTAACCGCTGGCGTGGAAGAGTTATTTTGCCGACCGCTGCCGGGGTTCTTTATCAATCACGATCCGCGAGGCTATGCCCTTAAGTTGGAAACCGGGAGCGTTCCGCACGCCTTGCACGAGGACTGGGGTCGCTATCAAATCCTGGCACCCTTAATCGACTAATGAAAACCCGCGTCCTGTGGTCCCGCAAGTCCGGCACCCGCAGATTGATTATGGACAAACCCGTTCTAGTTCGCCTTCCGTCCTCTCATCGCGGCAATTACGCGGTCGAACGTGTTCTTGGCTACGAGCCGCACGCATTCAGGAGCTTTCGGCGTGAAGGCTATTGGGCGAAACTGCCGCAAGTTGACGCAGACAAACTCCTAGCGGTAAAGCTCGCCACCCACACGCGAGTTGATGAGAGTGAGTTGCACGGCGTCTGGTATCAGCCCGATCCTTACCGCCATACGCCGCCCAAGGATGAAACGTGCGAGCACAAGCCGGAGCGCCTTTACGAGCTAGTAACCAGTGATGGCACACCGTTTGCATGTTGCTGTGAGTGCGGAACGACATTGAAAGGAGCGGCGTGAAAACTTCATACAAAATCACCGGCTCAGATGCGATCCGGCTGGCCGAGCGGGACTGCTTAACGCTCCAGTGTTACGCCAATCCGTTGGATGATGGGGGAGTTATTAACCCTGGGGTGGCACGGCAAATCGCAAAGGAAGATCCCAGCCTGATTTATGTGGAGGTTGTGCCTTGTGGTTGGATAGATGACGATAGGCACCCTGTAAGTCATTTGCCCGGTTATGCGGTGGAATATTATTTTAATGCTCAAGGAATGTACCTTGGGGCTGACGATGGCGGTGTAGAGCCTCGCTGGAGCGACTATGTCTAAAACCCACCACCATGCCCGCCACGTCCACCGCCTCGCCCTGGTCCGGCTGCGCGAGCGCGAGTTGGACCGCGAGATTGAAGAAGGACAGGTAAGCGGCCACGGTGATAACCGGGGACGAGTCGCCGGTGGGGACAAAAAGCGCCCCGAAACCCTTGATTTAGAGGGGGTGCCCTGCGCCTGTACGCCCGCTGGGGAGGTTTTGGGCGGTTATTCGGGTTTGGACAGCCAAAACCCGTCCTGGCTCGCTATAGGGCAAAGCGCCCGCTCTCCGTTCTAGCGCCATTCTGACCTAAACCACAGATTCTCAAAACTGAGAAACACAATGAAAACAAAAACACAAACGATAACGAAAAGCGCCCGTAACGATACCGTAGTGCCGAACCTCACCATAGCCGCACCCACCCCAGCGGTTCACCCCCTGCGCTTACGCAACCTAGCCCGCCAATGGTGGGTCCGCGAAAAGGCAATCAAGCGACTGGAGAAGCAGGTGGACGCCATCAAGGCAGAACTAAAGCCCTTGCTGCCGCTGGGTGAAACGCTGGCGGGACAGTTCAAGATCGTAAAAAGCCATGTGGACGCCACGCCCATCGAGGCGTTTGTGCGGGCGGGTTATGACGCGGTGAAAGTGAGCGAGGTATGAGCCGGCGTATTCATTGTGAAAAGTGCGGATGGAAACCACTATACCCGGAAGATGTTTTGCAAGGTTGGCACCACCGTATTGTAAGACTCAAAGTAAAAGCGCCTGCCAATCACGGCTACACCGTCACAGAAGGCGAGACAACCAAAACAGTCCCGCTCTCAACCATTGTTTGTGACGTGTGCGGCGAACCCATCCCCGATGGCGCACTGGCGTATGCTGAAACAAGGTGGCGGGATCAGGAAATCGGAGAATGGGAAAGCGAGTTTGGGGAAATCGCATGACCAACAAACCTGTTCAACTTTGTTACCGCCAGTTCGGCATGAAGGTCGAGCAGTTGCGGACCATGCTTGGCTGGAATCAGCAAGACTTGGCAAAACGTGTCGGACTCACCCGAGGATCGATTGCCAATATTGAAACCGGCAGGCAGCGAATACTCCTGCACGACGTTGAGAAGTTTGCGGAAGCGTTCGGCACATCGCCTAAGCAACTCATGCGGGGGATCTGGACATGAAACCCCTCTGCTGCGACAAACCCGCCACGCCCTACCTCAAGCGCATTCCCGAGCAGCACCCCCATAGTTGGGAAAGCGGCTGGCGGTGCAAGCGGTGCGAACGGATCAGGATTCCAGCGCCCGGAGTGTTTCAGGACGACCCAGCGTACATGGCATCGCTGGAGGGCGTGCGGTTGGCGGGAATTGAATTTGATGAAACACTATGATTACCGCCCGCGCCTGTGCTTATTGCCTCTCATGGCTGGACGAGCAGGGCAACAAGATTCCCCAGCCGCCCGACACCACCGAGGTCAGCCATGGCATTTGCAAAGAGTGTATGGATGTACAGTTGAAAAAGATTAAGAAACTGAAACAAGCCACGAAAGGAAAAATAGATTATGGGACGAGAGATTAAACGAGTGCCGCTCACCTTTAACTGGCCGCTCAGAAAAACATGGAAAGGCTATTTGAATCCCCATTACGAAGGGCACAGTAAAAACTGTTCCAACTGCGATGGGAATGGCTTGACAATGGCGCGTCAACGGTTGGAGGATTTAGTGTCGCTTTTAATGCTTTCTGGTTGTGACTCACGGCGGGGAAAGTGCCATCCTTATTTTGATCGCATGGATGGACTTCACTATACACAAGGCATTGCCCCGAGTTCAGACTTGGCGGAATTGACTGAAGGACTGGCAGGAAGGAAGATGTCTGATTTTATCGGGCATGACGCTATGGATAGGTTGTCGGCGGTTGGCAAGATCATCAAAGCGGCTGGACTAAAAGAAAAATGGGGAGTATGCCAAGTGTGCAAGGGTGAAGGCACGGTTTGGGATTTGCCCGAAAATAAACGCAAGGCGTCTCAATGGCGAAAGAGCGAACCCCCAAAAGGCAAAGCCTATCAAGTATGGGAGACTGTCAGCGAGGGATCGCCCATTACCCCGCCATTTGCCACCCCGGAAGAACTGGCTGATTACTGGTTGGCGCACAGAAACAGTTGTGATCCATCTGATCGGGAAACAATCCTGAAGTGGATCAATGGTCCCGGTTGGGCACCCAGCTTTATAATGACGGGTGCAAAACTTGAGGACGGAGTGACCGCGCTTTCAAATCAAATCACCACAAAGGGCAAATGAACCTCAAACTATACGCCTACACAGTCACCACCGCCTACGCCGTTGCCGCCTACTTCACGTTCTTTGGCGACCTACGATGGGTGTCTAATCTCTTTTGGTTCTACTTTTGGCTGTCGGTTGTACTAGCCACACTCGGAGCCTTCATACCTACTGTCAGTGAAGAAGCGCGAGAAAGAGGACGGTCATTGCCAATCTGGTTGAGCGTCGGCATCGATGTGGCGGTGATTGGTCTAATGATTGCCTTTGGGCATTTCTTTGCCGGTGCTGCCGGGGTATGGCAAATCTCCTGCGAGTGCGCCATTTTTCAAAAACCCACAACAAAGGAAACGCCATGAACTTCTACGGCTCAACCGCAATCCTCTCGTTTGGGCTTTCGCTGCTATTTGTTCTCCTTTCGGTAGGCACGTCAAAGACCAGTCAAAAATACGATCTGTTTCAGGTGATTATTGGGACGGCTTTGATCGCGCTCGTACCGTTCTGTCTCATCGTGGGCGCTCGTGAACTGTGGAGGCTTTGGTAAATGCATTACCCCGATTGGCTTTGGCAGCGAATAGAGCGTGACGAACTAACACCCGACCAGGCCGACGAGTTGCTACGCGAACGGGCGGATCTGCTGCACGACATGGAGCGGGAGGATGCGGTGATCGAGGCCGCAGAACGGGCTAAACAAAATACTTGTATTGACACTCTAAAAGAGAAAGAATCGAACCTATGAGCACAAAGATTGAAAAACTAACCCCAAAACAGGAGCGACAATTAATCGACTACCGCAACAAATGGCTGGCTATCGGCAGATCGACCGAACCGGCGGACAGAAAAACGGCGGAGGCGGCGATTACGAGATTGTACGTAAAACTCGAAGAAAAGCCGCCACGTTTCTGGTGGTGTGACGGTCCAGCCGTAGGGAGTATTGTTAGAACGATTCTTAAAGACTCAACCAAAGGGGCCAATCTGAGGGCCAATCTGGGGGCCAATCTGAGGGCCAATCTGAGGGACAATCTGTGGGACAATCTGTGGGACAATCTGGGGGACAATCTGAGGGCCAATCTGAGGGCCAATCTGAGGGCCAATCTGGGGGCCGATCTGAGGGACAATCTGTGGGACAATCTGTGGGCCAA
>Ga0210400_10000143_pt1 | contig 96392 bp, 81 predicted proteins | sample IncBWH26MmetaG_FD_155456 | JGI IMG/M metagenome (GOLD analysis project Ga0210400, IMG submission 155456) | Forest soil microbial communities from Barre Woods Harvard Forest LTER site, Petersham, Massachusetts, United States - Inc-BW-H-26-M | ecosystem: Environmental > Terrestrial > Soil >... | reverse complement strand
TCGAAGAAGTCTCCAAACCGGCATGCGACGTTCGCAGGCAGGTTCAGATAACTCCAAGTGTGGCCTCCGTCCGCGCTTGTCTCGAGGGCGCTTCGTGGGTTGGACGGAGTTCCCATCAGCGAGTTGGTCTGGAGCCCACCGAAGACGAACGCGTGCTGGCCGTCAACGAGACTGAGCCGCGCGGCAAGTTGATCGAGGGTCCCTAGTTGCTGCCAGGTCTGACCCCAGTCGCTGCTGGTGAAGAGTGCGTGGAAGGGATCCGAACTCGACTTCTGGTAGATCTCGGCCAGTCCGTAGATCGTGCCGCCCAGCACGTCGACATCCCTGAAGCTGCTGATCACAGCCGGCACCTGTACGCTGCTCCAGCTTGCGCCCCCGTCGCGACTGACCCACAGGCGTGGGACCTGCTGGTTGGGGTCGTAGGAGCCGAGGGCGGGACCCCATGCCACAGCCGGAGGGCCGGGTCGGCGAGATAGCACCCAGCCCCCGTGCGAAGAGGGGCCCAGCGACGTGGCCCACGTCTGTCCGCCGTCGCGGGTAACGAGCAGGCGCGAGTCGCCGGTTAAGCCGGAACCGCTGTACGTGGCGCTCACCCACCCGTTGCGCGAGTCGGCGAAATGGATCGAGCCGGACCAGGTCACGCCGGGGGGGAGCGCCAACCGCTGCCAGCTTCTACCGCCGTCGGTTGTGTGAAAAAGCGTGGTTGGGCCGGTGGTGACGAAGGTCGGGTCAACGTAGCCTCCGCTGGCCCAGCCTTCAGACGCATTGATGAAGTAGATCGAAGAGATTTGGGGAACCGTTGCGCTAGGCGCGGGCCTAGGAGGTACAGGTACCCGCACTGAAGTACGCGGCGGGACGGGGAGCGCCGCACTCGGCGACGGTGTCGGTTCCAGGGTTGGTGACGGCGTCGGCTCAGGAGAAGCGACGACTGGCCTGTAGGGTGTCGATGGCGAAGGTCGAACGGCGGAATAACGCGATGCATTGGCTACCATCGCAGCAGCGATCGCGGTCAAGGGGGCGGCGATCATCACCGCGATGGCCACGAACTTGCCCCATCGCCCCTTGGTGGTCGTGAACCACTCCCTCATCGTCTGCCCTCTTCCTTCGCGACAGCCTATTAGCTACGCTCCGCGGGAACATTACCCCTGGACTCTCAGGCGCCGAAACGCTCAAGGAAAGATAACCCTGCGGCGTAGTGTCTTGTCTGCGGCTGAAAGCGGATTGCGGTAACGAATCAGACTGGAATACCCAGCGGGCGAGAACCCTATGCCCAACCCAGCCGCAGCGAGCGCACCGGATACCTGAGGTTCGTTCTTATGCTGGGAGGTTGGATCCACCAAGAAGCCGGCGGAGATTCTTAGCAACTTCTGAGAATTCCCTCATCCCGACCTAACCAAGGGCAGACAATATCGGGATATGCAACTTCCCCCCGAACCGCCCGACTTCAACCAGCCCCCCATCAATCAGCCGCCCTCATACCCGCCGCCGCCTCCACCGGCCTTCGAGCCGCCAACGCCTCCTCCCGCGTCGCCGCTGCTGCCGCCCCCTTCTACGTACACGTATGAGGCGGCGTCGTCCTTACCTCCCCGTCCTCGTCGCGTCCTCCCGCTGTTGGCCGTTGGCGTGCTCGTCGGCGCGATCATTGGCGGGGCCGCCGGCGCCACCCTGGTCGCCGATCGCCAGAAGACCGGCAACAGCAACGGCACGCCATACATCGCGGCGCCCAACGCCAGCGGCGGCTCGACCACTGCCAGCGGGATCTCAGCGGCGGCCATCTACCAGCAGACATCGCCGGGAGTGGTCGTGATCGTGACCGAGCTGAGCGCCAACTTCCGCAACGTTGGAGAGGCGACCGGTTCGGGGATCGTCCTCAACAACAGCGGGGACATCCTCACCAACGAGCACGTGGTGGCCGGCGCCCGGCAGATCCGGGTGACCTTCAAGGACGGCACCACGGTGGCGGGAACAGTGGCCGGCACCGACGCCTCGGACGACCTGGCGGTGGTCCACGTTACGGGCGCCGCCAGCCACCTGCACCCGCTGGTGCTGGCCAACTCCGACGCCGCGCAGATCGGCGACCCGGTGCTTGCCATCGGCACCCCATTCGGCCTATCTGGCTCGCTCACCTCGGGGATCGTCTCGGGCCTGGGCCGGAGCAGCACGTCGCCGAGCGGCCGCGCCCTCACCGGCATGATCCAGACCGACGCGCCCATCAACCCGGGCAACTCCGGCGGACCGCTGCTGAACGCCAAGGGCGAGGTTCTCGGTGTCGATGAGTCGATCCAGAGCCCGGTGCAGGGAAGCGTGGGTGTGGGATTTGCTGTCCCCATCAACACCGCCAAGCGGGTCATCTCCAACCTTGAGGCCGGCAAGGCGGTGCAGCATCCATGGCTCGGCATCAGCGGCCAGACCATCACCCAGTCGCTGGCCGACTCGCTGTCGCTGCCCAAGTCCACCGGGGTGCTGGTGGTGCAGGTGGTTACCGGCAGCCCGGCCGCCAAGGCCGGACTGGTGGGCACTGGCAGCGCCGACTCGGGCGACGACATCATCACCGCGATGGACGGTCATCAGCTCGCCTCGGTGGAGGCGCTCACCACCTATCTCGATTCGAAGAACGTGGGAGACAAGGTGACCATGACCGTGGTCCGCGGCAGCAAGACCATGTCGCTGACCGCTACCCTGGCCGACTTCCAGCAACAGCCTGGAGGCTGAGCCCGCCGGCCGGGCTGAGCTGCGCAGGCCGCGGCTCAGCCCTCGGTGCCGCCCGAGCCAGGGAGTTCGGGCGGCACAACCCTGACCTCCCGGCTGGAGACGACCACGAGCCAGGCCATGGCCGCGCCAAGGAGGGCGAACATCCCGATCGCCTCGAGGCGCACCAGCCCAGCAGTCTGGTGTGGCGCCGACCCCACCTCCGCCAGCATGTCCAGGGCTGAGGCGCCCACCAGCGGCAGCAGCAGCGCCGGCGCCGATGCTCGGGTGCGACCCAGAGCCCATACCGCGCTGAAGACGTACACCTCCAGGAAGTAGTACGGCCAGACGGTCTTGGCCAGTAGGGCGAAGGCCGCCGCCGATAGCGCCATGCCCGCATAGAGCCGGCCTCCGCTTATCCCACCCGGGCGCAAAGTCAGCCAGACGTTGATCACCGCCACCAGCGCCAGCACGAAGGCGAAGTCCCAATGCTGCGCGATCGGTTCCCAGGTGGTCCCCTGAGCCAGGTTCCAGATCGAGCCGGCGCCGACCTCGAGATTCCCCCGGTAAGTGAGCAGGGAATGGGTCACATCGGCGGGGTCGGCCAGGTAGAACGGGGCAAGGCCGACCACTGCGGTGACCGCGGCGGTCGCTAGCAGCACCAGCGCGCCGCCACCCCGGCGCAGCCGGCTGAGCGCGATCGGGATGGCGAGCACGGCGGCAGAGCTTCGCGCCAGGGCCGCCAGCCCGAGCATCGCGCCTCCGGCGACGGGCCGCCTTTCGGACGCCCATCGAGCCGCCAGCAAGGCGAGCCAGATCTCGATCGGCTGCTCGATGTGGCCGTACCCGGCGACAGAGTGCCAGACCGGCGGGGCGGCGGCGAACGCGACGTAGGCGAGCAGCCGTCGCCGGCCCGTCAGACGCCGATCGCGAAGCTTGTCGACAGCGATCACCGCCTCGCGTGCCATCAACAGGACGAAGGCGCTGAAAAGAGGCAGCGCCACCAGCCGCCGCAAGTAGATCGATCCCATCCAATGCAGCGCGTTCACGGCCATCCCGGCCAGCGCCAGAGGTAGCAGCGACAACGGACCGTTGGCGTTGGGATAGGGGAGCTGCCCGGCCGCCTGGTACACCAGCAGCGGATGCCCCGCCAGCGCGGTGCGCGCAGAGGGCCAAAAGAACTGGTCGAGGTCGGTGCCGTCCAGCGGGAGCAGGGCAACCAGTCCCCAGACGGCGGCGTACCCAAGCACCCACACCACTGGAGGGACCGAGCGGGTAGAGCCGCCTGCCTGCTTCGGCACGGCGCCCATGATAGCCGCGCTCGGCCGCCCGTCGGTCTACGCTGTGTGGCATGACTCCGCCTCGAGGTCCCCAGCGGCTCCTGCTCCCACTCGCCGACGCCTTCATGGTGGCGATGCTGTCGCGCCCGCCGTCGGGGACACTGGCCACGACGCGGGTCACAACCGTCTCGATCGCACTGGCCGCGGCGTCGTTCCTGGTTTTCGTGGCCGTGGGGCTGGTCCTGCTGGTCTCTGGCAGCGCAATGACGGCTGTGGTGGGCGTGCTGCTTATCCTGTTCGGCCTATGGAGCCTGACCCTGGCCCTGTTCGGCGTCCTGCAGAGAACCTCGGGAGCCTGACGCCAGCCGGACCAAAAGAAAAGGGCAGCCGAGTCGCCTCGCCTGCCCTTGCTTTGGAATGCCGCCCCGCGGCGGCCCTTATCCTGCCGCTATTTAGCGCCTCGGCTGCTGGCTGAAGCAGTCGCTGCAGTAGACCGGCCGGCCCGAGGTGGGCTGGAAGGGGACCTGCGTCTGCTTGCCACAGTTGCTGCAGATGACGTCGAACATCTCGCGGGTGCGGCCACCGCCGCCACCGCCCTGGCCACGCCGGATGGCGCGGCAATCCGGGCACCGCCCCGGCTCGTTGGTGAGTCCGCGGCTGGCGTAGAAGTCCTGCTCGCCGGCGGTGAAAACGAACTGCTGGTTACAGTCGCGACAGGTAAGGGTCTTGTCCTGGAAACTCAATTGGATACCTCTGGTTGGTTGATGGCGGCTTCTTGTGCCGTCGTTATCGGGCGGCCGATTGCGATCGGCCACGGTTGTTGTTGCTGCTGGAACGGTAGCGGCCTCGGGGCCTGGCCGGGGCGGGCATTCTCGCCTGGGCCTTCTCGGCTTCCGTCCACGTTGACTTTCTGGGTAGGTCGGGAGCGCCGTCTCTACGAAGACGCTTCCACTTGCCCTCCTCCTCGGGGGTGAGCATGGTGACGGCGATGCCGTCGGACCCCATCCGGCCGGTCCTGCCGATGCGGTGGGTGAGGAGCTCGGCGGTCTCGGGGAGCTCGTAGTTGATCACCAGGCCGATGTGCCGGACGTCGATGCCGCGAGCGGCGACATTGGTAGCCACGAGCACCTTGACCTTGCCGTCGCGGAACCGGTCCAGGGCGCGGTCGCGCTGTCCCTGGCTCATGTTGCCCTGCAGGGCCTCACAGCTGATGCCGGCGCGCTTGAGCTGGCTCTCGAGCTTCTGGACGCCCCATTTGGTGCGTCCGAAGACGATGACCGAGCCATCTCGATGCTCGTCGATCAGCTTGCAGAGGTCGTCGAAGCGCCTTGCCGATGTGGTCTCGTCGATGCGGTGCTCGATGACGCCGTCGTCCTCGGCCTTGTAGTCGACCGAAACGTGGACGGGGTCGTGGAGCTCGCTTTTGACCACTCCCTGCACCCACTCCGGGAGCGTCGCCGAGACCAGGATCGTCTGGCGCGGCGAGGGAAGGTAAGAGAGGATGCGCGTGACCTCAGGCGCGAAGCCCTGGTCCAGCAGCTCGTCGGCCTCGTCGATGACGGCGACCCGGACACCGTCGACCTTGAGGCGGCCTTCCCAGATGTGGTCCATGACGCGGCCCGGTGATCCGAAGACGATCTGGGGCGTCTGGCTCAGCTGCATCCGCTGCTCGGCGTAGCCGACGCCGCCGATCAGGCAGGCCGTGCGGAAGCCGTGCGGCTTGAGGATGGCGTCGGCGAAGTCGGCGCCCTGGTTTGCCAGCTCCCGTGTGGGGCAGAGGACCAGCGCGACGGTTTGCTTGCGGTCGTTCAGCCGGGCGCAGAGCTCGACGATGGGGATGACGAAGGCGGCCGTCTTGCCGCTTCCGGTGGGAGCCTGGACCAGTCCGTCGCGCCCCGCCAGAAGTGGCGGAATAGCCTGCGACTGCACGGCGGTGGGCTCGGTGATGCCCATCCGGGTAAGCCCGGACAGGGTGGGCGCGCTGAGTCCCAGCGCGTCAAATGTCTCTGACAAAGGTTGTCTCCTGGGTCCTTGAGTTGGGTCTGGATTCGCGGACCGCAACGGTCACCCACCGACGGTGGGGCTCAAGGAACGTTGGAGAACACGCACGGTCTAACTTGACCGTGATGGGACGAACCATAGCATGGATGGGCGTCCGTATAATCCTGACGGGCTGATGGAAAACAATTCGCTGACCCTGTTTGGCGTCGCGATCGCCGCCTACTTCGTGTCGATGCCGCTCTACTTCGCTGCCGCCGGCTGGGGCAAGATCCGAATCGCCCGACTGGCGATGGCGATCACCGCGCTTGGCGTCGCAGCCCACCTCGGCTCGTATGCCTTCCGCTGGGCGGCTGACGGCCACTACCCGCTGTCGAACATGTACGAGTACAGCTCCCAGCTGGCTCTGATCATGGTGCTCTTCTTCCTCGCCACCGCCTACTTCTGGAAGACGGAGTACATCGGCGGCATGGTGATGATCGGCGCGATCGGGATCATGAGCGTGGGGCGGTCCCTGTACACGGGGCCCTCCGGCTTGATCCCGGCGCTCAACTCGTACTGGCTCAAGATCCACGTGACCAGCATGGTCACCTCTTCGGCGCTGCTCAGCTTCACCTTCTTCTTCAGCTTTGCCGCGCTGCTCAAGGCCTGGGCCATCGGCGGTCGCAAGCTGGTGCTGGCCTCGGGTCCGCGGTACTCGCTGGCAGGCCCGGGCAGCGCCGTCGCCACCGGGCCCGGCGCCGCCGTCGCCGCCGCCGGGCCGCAGTGGCTGCAGACCGCCACCGCCTGGCTGCCAGATCCCGAGACGCTCGACAAGCTCGCCTTCCGGATGGTCCTGATCGGCTTCCCGCTGTGGACGTTCGGGGTGATGATGGGCGCGGTCTGGGGCGAACACGCCTGGGGCCGCTGGTGGGGCAACGATCCCAAAGAGATCATGGCTGCGGTCACCTGGATCATCTACGCCATCTATTTCCACGCCCGCGCCATCGGTGGGATGCGGGGCTACCGGACCACGGCGATCGCCAGTCTCGGCTTCGTCTCGGTGCTGGCCACCTTCTACTACGTCAACCTCTGGATCGTCGGCCTCCACTCCTACGCGAAGTAAGCCGGGAGGTCCCTCGCACCTCAGAGCGTGGGCTGGGCGAGTTCCACTCGTCGCGATAGCGGCAGCCGCTCTTCTCTGCCTCGGGTCGTGCTCGCTGCAGCAGCCGCTCCAAGCGGCCAACCAGGCCCAGGACGCCGTCGGCAAACCAGCTCCGGACTTCGCCGGCACCGACCTCGACGGGCACCCGATCCGGCTCTCGGACTACCGGGGGCACCCGCTGTTGATCAACTTCTGGGCGTCCTGGTGCGGGCCCTGCCGGGCCGAGCAGCCCGGCCTGCAAGCCGTGGTGCGAGAGTTCGCGCCTCAGCGCCTGGAGGTGCTCGGCATTACCGTCCGTGACAACATCGACCAGGCGAAGATCTTCCGCGACGAGTTCAAGATGCCCTATCGCAGCCTCTTCGACCAGGCCGCCCGGCTGGCCTATGCCTACCAGGTCGACGCGCCACCCAGCTCCGTCTTCATCGACGCCGACGGCGTCGAGCGATTCAAGATCACCGGGGCCCTGACCGAGGATGGGTTCCGCCAGCTCCTGCGGGATAAGCTACGCCTGACATGAGTGGGACCGGGACGTGCTGACCGCCTTTCTGATGGTCACCTGCAATCGCGCCGGCCTGGCCGAGGTGGGTCCCCGGCTGGCCGCCGTGGACGGGATCACCGAGGTCTACACCACCACCGGCAGCGTCGACTACATCGCGATCGCTCGGGTCAAGGACATGGAGGCGCTGGCGGAGCTGGTCACCGGGCGGCTGCGGGCGATCGAGGGTATCTCCCGGACCGACACCCATGTGGCGATGCGCGAGTACAGCGCCGCCGACATCGAAGCCGCCTTCGAGATCGGCGTCGACTGACCTCGGTCTCACCCGGCGCTCGCCAACCTAGCTGTTAGAATCCCCGGCGCGCCGTCGGAAATTGACGTGCGCCCTCTGATCGTTAGTTAGGAGACCATCCACTTGGGTTCAGTCATCAAGAAGCGGCGCAAGAAGATGCGCAAGCACAAGCACAAGAAGATGCTGAAGAAGACCAAGTGGGCTCGCCGCGCGAAATAATCCGCGCCCGGTCTCGGTTTAATCTCCTAAAATGACTGCACCGTCAGTTTCGGCCGATTGCGCCGTGGAGGACCTGATTGATGTCTGAAGCCCTGATCGTTGAGGCTGTGCGCACTCCCGTCGGGAAGCGCAACGGCGTCCTGAGCAAGGTCCGCCCCGACGACCTGCTCGCCATCGCCGTCCGGGAGGTGGTGGAGCGAGCCAAGATCGACCCCGCGTCGGTCGAGGATGTTATCGCCGGCTGCGTCTCCCAGGTCGGTGAGCAGTCGATGAACGTTGCTCGAGAGGCGGCGCTGATCGCAGGCCTGCCCATGGAGGTCCCCGGCACCACCGTCGAGCGCTTCTGCGGCTCCGGCCAGCAGGCGGTCAACTTCGCCGCCCAGGCGGTCAAGTCTGGCGCGATGGACATCGTCATCGGCTCCGGCGTGGAGTCCATGAGCCGCACGCCGATGGGTTCCGATGCGCTCGCCAATCCCGACCCCTTCGGCGACAGCGTCGGGCCGATCAGCCCCAAGCTGTCCGACCTGTACGAGATCATCCCCCAGGGTCTGTCCGCCAATCGCCTGGCCCTGAAGTATGGAATCGACCGCGAGGCGCAGGACCGCTTCTCGCTGCAGAGCCATGAGAAGGCGATCACCGCCATCGATGAGGGCCGCTTCAAGAACGAGATAGTCGCGGTCGAGGTGAAGGACAACGGCAACTCGGCGGTCATCGACACCGACGAGGGGCCCCGGCGGGGCGGCAGCTACGAGAAGATCGCCTCCCTGCCACCGGCATTTGAGCCCGGCGGCATGATCACGGCTGGGAACTCAAGCCAGATCTCCGACGGCGCCGCCGCGGTGCTGGTGATGAGCGAGGCCAAGGTCAACCAGCTGGGGCTGACTCCCCGCGCCCGGATCGTTGCGACCGCGGCGGTCGGCACCGACCCCACGATCATGCTCGAGGGCCCGATCCCGGCCACCGCCAAGGTCCTCGAGAAGGCGGGCATGAAGCTCGAGGACATCGACCTGTTCGAGGTCAACGAAGCCTTCGCGACCGTCGTCCTGGCATGGCTCAAAGAGACCGGCGCCGACCCCGAGAAGCTCAACTACAACGGCGGGGCGATCGCGCTCGGGCATCCGCTGGGGTGCAGCGGCGCCAAGCTGATCACGACCTGCCTCAACGAGCTGGAGCGCCAGAACGCCCGCTTTGGCCTGATCACGATGTGCATCGGCCACGGCATGGGCACCGGCACCATCATCGAGCGGCTCTAGCGCCCGGAAAAAGGAAAAGGCCCGGGCCTATGCCCGGGCCCCCTCCATATAAGTGAAGACCTGCTCGGCTAGGCTCCCAGCGACGCGGATATGTTCGAGTACGCATTGACCACTTGGTTGCCCAGGGTGATCAGGATGACGATCACCACCAGGGCGATGAGAACCAAGATGAAGGCGTACTCCACCATCCCCTGCCCGGACTCCTCGTCCAGGTTGCGAAGCCAATCGAGCACTGTCGATTGGGATGAGACCATTTTCATACGGGCATGATAGACGTATGAGTGCCAAATCAACCCCCAATTGTGTGACGAGCATCTGACGATGTCCTACTTCACGGCCCAGCACGAGGAGTTGCGGCAATCGGTGCGCCGCTTCGTCGAGACCGAGCTGGCGCCCCACGCCCAGGAATGGGAGGATGCTGCCTATTTCGGCGACTGGGTCTTCCCGCGCATGGGCGAGCTGGGATTCCTGGGGCTCCATTACCCGACCGAATACGGCGGCCAGGGCGGCGACTACTTCGCCTCTGTGGTCCTCTCCGAGGAGATGGCACGATGCCGCTGCGGCGGTCTGGGGATGGCGGTCGCGGTACAGACCGACATGGCCACCCCGCCGATCCTCAAGTTCGGGACCGAGGATCAGAAGCAGCGCTACCTGGTGCCCTCGATCAAGGGCGAGAAGGTGGCCTGCCTTGGCATCACCGAGCCCAACGCCGGCTCCGATGTCCAGAACGTCCAGACCTGGGCCAAGCCCGACGGCGACGACTGGATCATCAACGGCAGCAAGATCTTCATCACCAACGGCATCCGCGCCGACTTCATCACCCTGGTCGCCCGCACCGACCGCGGGCGCGGGTTCGAGGGCGTGACCCTGTTCCTGGTCGACGCCGACGCCCCCGGTTTCGTCCGCAGCCGCAAGCTCGAGAAGGTGGGGATGCTCGCGTCTGATACCGCCGAGCTGGCGTTCGAGGACATGCGGGTCCCTGGCGACGCTGTTCTCGGCGAGGTCGGCCAGGGCTTCTACAACATCATGTGGGAGCTCCAGGGCGAGCGCATGATCGGCGCCGCCGGGGCCATCGCCGGCGCTCAGCTGACGTTCGAGGCGACCCTCGAATACGCCAAGCAGCGCGAGGCCTTCGGCAAGCCCATCGGCCAGCAGCAGGTGATCAAGCACATGCTCGTCGACATGGCCACCAAGATCGAGGTCGCCCGCGAGTACAACTACGCGATCGCCAAGCGTTTTGGGGAAGGGGAGTACCCGGTCAAGGAGATCTCGATGTGCAAGCTGGTGTCGGGACAGGTGGCGCACGAGGTCGCCGACACCGCGATGCAAATCTGGGGGGGAAGCGGCTACATGGCCGACAACCCCGTTCAGCGCGCCTGGCGCGACACGCGCCTGATTCGCATCGGCGCGGGGACGGACGAGATCATGAAAGAGGTGATTGGGAAGGCCTACGGGCTGTGACCTTCGTCGGCTCCGGCGTCGTCCGGCGAAGGGGCTGTGGGACACGGCCTGAGGGCCTGGAGCTTTGGCGACCCACCCGACTGGTACGCAACCGTCCGGCCACAAGGGTCGCGTCGCTACGTCCCCTAGCCCCTTTGCCGGACGCCGCCGGAGGGGCGCAGCTCAACCGCTGGTCGGAAAAAGCATTGTCAGCGCGCTGCCTAGTTGCCGGGGGAGCTCAGCCTGACCGCGTGAATCCGGTGCCGTTCCAAGTCCAATTGAAGGTACGGCTCGCGTCTGGGCAGCAGTTGGGGACGGTCGCCGAGGAGTAGGCGCCGGCGGTCATGGTGACAGTCGCACCGCCGAGCGCGCTGACCTGGAAAGTGAACCCGTGTGCTTGGAAGTCGTTGGATATGTCAACGGGATAGGTGATCGCCAAGAGCGTTCCCGCCAGCTCGGGCCGGCCGAGCGGGCCGGGTTGGAACAGGTACAACCCGACCGGAGGCGATCCCGCGCCGGCGTTACATCTCACCAGCACCAATGCGGAGGCCGTCCCGGACAGATAGAGGTATGAAACTTGCTGAACGAAGTACCCAAAGGTTTGACCGTTTTGGGGCGCCCCACAATCGAAGGGATAGGCCGCCTTGCTCCAGTTCGCTGCCTGCAAACTGCTCATACGATTGGCGGAATTGGACGAGGGGCTGGTCTTCGCTGTGTTCGAAGACGCCGCCGACGCGCTCGGGCCTGGTTGGGAGCTTGTTGCTGTCGACGATCCGAGAGGCTGGCAGGCGACCACGGCCATGAGTACCGGTGCGACGCAAATCCGGCTCGCCCGAACGACCATTTGCGGTAATTGTGGCTGGCAGATGACCTCAGTGCCTGCCCCTCATCAGAGGATATCCGGACCGGATAGCCTAGGTCTTGCGGCTGGGTGAGGGGCTCGAAGCCTAACCGTCGCGAAGCGTCTCTACGCCATCGAGGATCAGGTCGAGGCCGACCTCTAGCTCGGCCGAAAAGTCGTGGCCCCTACCTTTAGGTCCGGAATCTAGGCGCTGATCAGCTGAATCGCGTCGCCTGTCTTGATCTGGCCTTCGCTGACGATCTGGCAGCGCAGGCCGCCACGATGGACCAGGCCGGGTCGTACCTCCATGCCGGTGACGGCTTCGAGGTGGTTGCAGGGTTCGCACAGCCTGATGCCGCGCAGCTTCACCTCGCCGACCTGGAAGGTTTGTCCCACCAGATGGTTTAGCGCCACCCCGGCGGTGGTGATGTTGCGGCGACTGGCGCCGTCGGGCAGGGCGGCGCCGTAGTCGCGGCTCAGCGCTTCGAGCGCCTCCGACTCGATGAGCGTGACCTCGCGCGAAGGTTCGGGGCGGTCGGAGTAACTACCCACGCCGAGGAAGTAGCGGTCGCCCTCCAGCCCCCGCCCCGGCACCGCGCGCGCCTGGTCAACGGATCTCATCGCGCCTGTGGCGGTGGGGCTGACGTGAATGGCCACAACTCGCCCGGGGGCGCCACCGGATGCGTTCATGAGCGAAATCTAGCAGTCAGGAGGCGGAGGCTAACCCGCCTGCTGGATTCTTGGATCGCCTTACTGGTCCGCCATCGCGTAGTGTGGGGGACCGGGGTTGGAGGCCATCTCCAGCTGCCGGATCACCACGGTGACCTCAGGTGGCTCGCCAGGGAGCTGGCCCGCGAAGATGCCCCTGACCGGGGCAACATCGTCGTAGTCGCGTCCCACCGCCACGCGAATGTGTCCATCTCGCACCGCGATTCCGTGGGTCGGGTCGAGCCCGACCCAGCGCCCGTCGGGCGTGGCGATCTCGACCCAAGCGTGACTCTCACCGATGGCATCCGACCTCCGGGGTAGGAGGTAACCGCTGACGTATCGCGCGGGCCAGCCGGCCTGCCGAGCCATCGCCAGCATCACATGAGCGAAGTCCTGACATACGCCGACGCGTCTTTCCAGGACTTCCAGCAGCCCGGTGCCGACGGTGGTCGCTCCGGGAACGTAGGCGAAGCGTTCGCGCAGCTCGGCGTTGGCCCGCACCAGTGAGGACGCGTCTCGGTACCGGACACCGCACTCCTGGAGCAGGATGTCGACCGCGTCCAGCCGAGGGACCCGAGGACTGGCCGCGGTGAACTCGATGGTGGGATTGAAGGCCAAAGCGTCGTCATCCCAGGGGTGCTCGATCACCGGCTCGAAGGAAGGGGGGGCAAGCTCGACCTCGCTCGACACGGCGAGAACGAGCTCGCGGTGGGGGGCCTCGACCGCGACCGACCACACCAGATTGTTGTAGTAGTCAATCGAGACGGCGACCTCGGCGGGCGGATTAACATCGACCTCGGCGGCGGCGACCCTCTGGGTTAGGGAGTCCAACGGATGGAGGCGCACCTCGTTTCGGCTCCGGTGGACAGCCTCTCGGTATCTCTGCCTGGTGGTATGGACGATGGAGTAGGCCGCCACCGGCTCAGGCCTCGATCCAGGTGTCCTTGATTCCGCCCCCGGCCGACGAGTTGACCAGCCAGGAGTCCTTATCGGGGGCCACCCGGGTGAGCCCGCCGGGCAGCACCCAGGGGTCCCGGCCGTAGATCACGAAGGGCCGCAGGTCGCAGCGCCGGGTCTCGGTCGAGCCGTCTTCGGCCACGCAGGGCAGGCGATCGATTTCCAGTACCGGTTGCGCCACTAGCGCCGTTGGTCGCGCCTGCGCCATGGTCAGAACGTAATCACGATCGCTGCCGGTCGCCTCGGGACCAAACACGATCCCCTTGCCGCCACTGCCGTCGACCGGCTTGAAGACGTGGTCATCGAACGCATCGATGGCGTGCGCGCGCTGCTTGGGATCGGTCATGTCGAGCGTCGGCGGCTGCTGCAGGAGGGGGGTCTCGCCCAAGTAGAAGCGGATCATCGCGGGAACGTAGGGAAAGAGGCTCTTGTCGTCCGCCACTCCACAGGTCGGCGCATTGGCCAGGCCCAGGTTGCCACTGCGCCAGGCACCCAGCAACGCCGGTACCCCGATTAGCGACTCGGGGGAGCCGCCGACCGGGTCGAGGTACTCGGGCGAGTAGCGGTGGTAGACCGCGCTCACCGGGTAGCGTTGACTTCCCTCCTGCAGCCAGCAGCCTCGGTGGCTGGCGATCAGCTCGTAGCTAGTAACCAGGCGGCACCCCATCTCACGAGCGAGCTCGCGATGCTCGTAGTAGGCGGCGTTGTAGGGACCGGGGCTCAGAACCACGACCAGGCCGTCGCCCTGGGCGCGATCGTCGAGCGCGGCGCGCAGGCGCCTCGGATAGTCGGAGATCGACCGGGGCCGGAATTCGGCGAGCTCGTCCCGATGGAGGTCGACCATCGCGCGCCGCGCCGCCAGCGCGTAGGCGACCCCGGAGGGCACGCGCAGGTTGTCCTCCAGCACTATCCACTGCCCGCCAACCTTGACCAGGTCGGTGCCGGCGACGCACACCTGGCCGGGCTTGCGTGCTTCAGCGCCGCTGGCATAGCGGAGGAAAGCCGTCGAGCCATAGACGACGGCAGCCGGGATGCGGCCGGCCCGCAGGATGCGCTGGCTGTCGAATACGTCGCGGACGAACTCATCCAGCGCGGCGACCCGCTGCAGCAGCCCCCGCTCCAGGCCCGCCCACTCGGCTTTGGGAATTCGTCGAGGTATGGGGTCGAACGGGATCGGCCGCTGGACCACGTCGTGGCCCACGACTACCCCGAAGTTGACCCCATGCTCCTCGAACCAAAGCCGCTCGGCCCTCAGTGGCGGTTCGACTACCGGCGCCGACGGGAGGATGTCGTCAACGCGGTACGTCAGGGCCATGGTCACCCTAGGATGCCCGGCCGGGACGTTTGTTCTTAGGTGCGACCTGAACGAAATTCGGGCTCAAATTTGTGCGATCAACAAGTAAGAGCCCTTCGGTTGGGACGCCTAGAAGACCCCCTTGAGCTTTGCCAGCGTCTCCTCGACAGCCTCACCGATGGTCTTGCGGCCAGCCAGGACGGGCAGGAAATTGGTGTCTCCATGCCAGCGCGGCACCACGTGCTGATGGATGTGGTCGGTGATGCCCGCGCCCGCCGCGTGGCCGATGTTGTAACCGATGTTGAAGCCCTCGGGGTGAACCGTGGCGTCAAGCGCGGTCATCGACCGCTGCGTCAGCTCCATGACCTCGGCCGAGACCTGGGCGTCGAGGTCGCTGAGGTGGGGAAGATGCTCGATCGGCGCCACCATGACGTGCCCGTTGCTGTACGGGTAGAGATTCATGATCACGAAGGCGTGGGTGCCGCGATGGAGGATGAGCTTGTCGTTCTCGAGCGCGTCGCACAACGGGCATCCGTCGGGCTTGGGGCCCTTGAGGTATTCCATGCGCCAGGGCGCCCAGAGCGGCTGGGCAGCCTCCGGAGTCGGGCCGCGGTCCTCCTCAGCCATTGGGCAACTCCTTGCCGTAGTGGAATTCCACGCTGCGGCTGAGGTCGTGGAGCTCGCGGGTATTGCCGTTCCGGCGGTAGCCCAACCGCTCATAAAGGCGATGCGCGGGCTCGAACCTGGTGTCGGTCCACAGCTCGACCCGGGCAGCCCCGAGCTCGGCGGCCTGGCTCTCGACCAAACCGACCAGGTGTTGCCCCAGGCCCTGCCGCCGCGCTGATCGGGCGACGTAGAGCTTCTGCAGCAAGACCGCGTCGGTGTCCGGCGCCGGGACCATCCCGATACTGGCGATCAATCGCCCGTCGCGCTCGGCCACCCAGAAGCGACCGCCCTGGTCGCGATACGCCGATGCGATCGCGAGCAGCTCCGGCTCTTCGCCGTGCACGTCCAGCACGCAGCCGGGGTACTCCGACCAGCAGCCCGCGACCAGACCGACCAGGTCCCAGGCATCGTCGTCGCGTCCGGCGCGGATCTCGAAATCCATCCCGCCGAGCGTAGCGCAACCGATCTCACGCACGAGTTCGTCGCGACGGGCCCTGCGATAGAATCGCGGCTGCGCGGGGCCTTAGCTCAGCTGGGAGAGCGCTTGCATGGCATGCAAGAGGTCACCGGTTCGATCCCGGTAGGCTCCAATAGTTTGAAAGTGCCGCCGATCGCGCTCTGAGTCAATCCGCGCGAGTTCAAGGCGGCTCCATCGGTGGTCAGCTCCGACGTTGAGCGCGTGCATATTGCTGCGGTTGGCTTCTATACCTGCGGTTAGGTCTTCGCCGAAGGTTAAAGTTCAGCCGTGAGCAAAGCCAAGTACGATCCCGCGGTTATCGAGCCGCGCTGGCAGGCGAAGTGGGAGCGGGACGGCCTCTACCGCGCGGTGGACTTCGACGATTCCAAGCCGAAGTGGTACGCGCTGGTGATGTTCCCGTACACGTCGGGCGACCTGCACGTCGGGCACTGGTTCGCGTACACCGGCCCTGACGTTCACGCCCGGTATCGAAAGATGCGCGGGTACAACGTGCTCTTCCCGTTTGGCTTTGACGCCTTCGGGCTGCCGGCTGAGAATGCCGCCATCAAGAGCGGCGGCCATCCCGCCGACTACACCAGCGCCAACATGGAGAGGATGATCGTCCAGCTGCGGACCATGGGCGCGGCGTTCCAGTGGGACCGCAAGCTGGCCACCTCGGACCCCGGCTACTACCGATGGACCCAGTGGTTGTTCCTGCAGCTCTACAAGAAGGGGCTCGCCTACAAGGCCAAGGCGCCGGTGAACTGGTGTCCCAAGGACCAGACCGTGCTGGCCAACGAGCAGGTCATCAACGGGCGCTGCGATCGCTGCGGCACGTTGGTGGTCAAGAAGGAGCTGGAGCAGTGGTTCTTCCGGATCACCGACTACGCCGAGGAGCTGCTCGGCTTCGAGGGCCTGGACTGGCCCGAGCGGGTGGTCACGATGCAGACCAACTGGATCGGCCGCAGCGAAGGCCTCGAGGTCGACTTCACTGCGATCACGAGGGATGGAGCCGAGGAGAAGATGCGGATCTTCACCACCCGGTCCGACACCCTGTTTGGCGTCACCTTTATGGTGCTCGCGCCCGAGCACCCCCTGGTCGAGCGCGTCACCACCGACGATCGCAGGGTCGAGGTCGACGCCTACGTCGAGGTGGCGCGCAACGCGTCCGAGATCGACCGCCAGTCGACCGAGGGCGACAAGACCGGCGTGTTTACCGGCGGCTACGCGATCAACCCCGTCAACGGTGAGAAGGTGCCGATCTGGGTCGCCGACTACGTGCTGATGTCGTACGGGACGGGCGCGATCATGGCGGTCCCGTCAGGTGACGAGCGTGACTTCGCATTCGCCAAGAAGTTCGACCTGCCGATCCGCGAGGTCGTCAGCCCCTCAGGGAAACCCAGCCGGGAGCTCAAGGAGGCCTGGACCGGCGATGGGACTCTGGTGAACTCCGGCCGGTTCGACGGGCTGGTGGCCAAGGGGCCCGCAATCGCGGAGATCAACGCCTGGGTCAAAGCCCAGGGCTGGGGCCAGCCGACCGTGCGGTACCGGCTGCGCGACTGGCTGATCAGCCGCCAGCGCTACTGGGGGGCGCCGATTCCGATCGTCTACTGCGAGGAGCACGGCGAGGTCCCGGTGCCTGAATCCGACCTCCCAGTCCGGCTTCCCCGCGAGGTCGACTTCAAGCCCACCGGTGCCTCGCCCCTGGCCGAATCGGACGAGTTCGTCAACACCACCTGCCCGGTCTGCGGTAAGACGGCCCGGCGCGAGACCGACACCATGGACACCTTTGTCGACTCCAGTTGGTATTACCTGCGCTACTGCTCGCCCAACATCACCTCGGCCGCGTTCGACAAGGATGCCGTCGACTACTGGATGCCGGTGGACCAGTACATGGGCGGCATCGAGCACGCCATCCTGCACCTGCTCTACAGCCGCTTCTTCGTGAAGGCGCTGCGGGATGTCGGCCTGCTCGGATTCGACGAGCCCTTCACCCGCCTCCGCAACCAGGGAATGATCGTTTTCGGCGGTGCCAAGATGTCGAAATCCAGAGGCAACGTCAAGGCGCCGGACGAGATGGTGGTCAGCCACGGCGCCGACGCGGTGCGCCTGTACATGCTCTTCATCGCGCCCTGGTCGGAGGGCGGTTCCTGGTACGAGGAGGGTATCGACGGCACGCGCCGGTTCCTGAACGGGGTGCATTTCCTTGTCACCCAGACCTACCCTGCCGACGCGATCGAGGACGAGAGCCACGAAGCCAGAGAGCTTGTGCGCCTTACCCACCAGACGATCCGGAGCTGCACCGACGACGTCGAGGCCTTCAAGTTCAACACCTACATTGCCGGGCTGATGAAGCTGCGCAACGCGCTGCAGGACGTGCACAAATCGCCGGTGGCGAAGACCGTCGCCTACCGCCGGGCGCTGGACGCGCTGGTGCTGCTGCTGGCGCCGGCGGCGCCCCACCTCGCCGAGGAGCTCTGGAAGGTCACCGGGCACGAGTACTCCGTGCACCAGCAGCGATGGCCGGAATCCGACCGGGCATTGAGCGCCGCCGACGATTTTGAGCTGGTGGTCCAGGTGAACGGCAAAGTGCGCGACCGCCTGATGCTGCCTGTCGGGGTCGACGAGGACCACGTCCGCCAGACCGTGTTCGGTCGACCCCGTATCAGTGAGCTACTCGACGGCAAGCAGCCGCGCAAGGTCATCTACATCCCCGGCAAGATCTTCTCGATCGTTCTCTGAGGGCGTAAGTGCTTGACCTCGGGCTCGTGATGCCTGAAGTGGACGGTGTCCGGCATCGGTTCGTCGACATCGAAGGGATTCGCTTTCACGTCGCCGAGGCGGGCGAGGGCGAGCCGTTGCTGATGCTCCACGGCTGGCCTCAGAACTGGTTCATGTGGCGCAAGCTGGTGCCGCCGCTGGGGCGTGGATACCGTCTCCTCATGCTCGATCTCCGCGGCTTCGGATGGTCCGACGCCCCGCTGTCAGGCTATGGCATCGAGCGGCTGGCCGACGATGTTCTGGGCGTCGCTGACGCTCTGGACATTGATCGCTTTGGGCTGATGGGCCATGACTGGGGCGGACTCATCGCGTACCTGGTAGCCCTTCGCGAACCGTGCCGGGTGCAGCGGCTGATGACCCTCAACATCATTCATCCCTGGCCGCCCGCGCTCGCTCTGCCGGCCAACCTGCCCCGCAGTATCTATGCGCTCCGCAACGCCGCCGGTCTCAGCGCCCGGCAAATGCGAGACGACCCGGCGCCCTTTCACCAGTACATCCGAGGCGCAATGGGTATGACCGAGGTCATTGGGGAGACCGAAATGGCGATCTACCTGGGACCCCTGGAGAGGCCTGAGCGTCGCCACGTGACCACGCTCATCTACCGGACCTTCTTCAGCCGGGACGTCATCCTGATGGGGTTGGGCCGCTACCGCAGGAGGCACCTGGGCGTCGAGACCCTGAGCCTCTTCGGCGAGGACGACCGCTGCATGCACGCGGGGCTGCTTCGAGGATATGAGGGTCACGCTCGGGACATGAGTGTGGAGCTGGTCCCGGACTGCGGCCACTTCATCGTCGATGAGAAGCCCGAGTTGGTTGCCGCCCGCGCCCAGGAGTTCTTTCGCGACTGATACAATCGAGAGGTACTGTGACCGCATAGAGACTCAGTTGTGGGGGATGGAGATGGGGGGCGGAACGGCCGTTTCTGGCGCCTGGCGAGTCGCGATGGTTGGCGGCGCGACTGCCAGCCTGTTGGGGGCGGGATTTCTGTTTGTCCGCGCGAGCGCCATACCCTCGACAGCGGAACTGGTGGCGTCTGACGCGCTCGCCGCTCGCGGCGGACGCCCGGCGTTTGCCCCCAACCCGGCGGTGACCACAAGGATGGTGTTGGTCTACGTCAGCGGCGCCGTAGCCAATCCCGGTCTGTACCGGCTGCCCGCGGGCCTGCGCGTCGGCGACGCCATCGCCGCCGCCGGCGGCCTGCTGGCCGACGCGGATCCTGATCGGCTCCCCAACCTGGCCGGCAAGCTCACCGACGGCAAGCAGATAAAGGTCGCCAGGCTCAAGTCTGGCGGCAGCCGGTCGAGCGTCCCCAAGGTCGACATCAATTCCGCTGACCTGGCGCAGTTGGAGGGCGTGCCCGGGATCGATGCGGCGCTGGCCCAGGCAATCGTGGACTATCGCCAGAGTTACGGGCCGTTCGCTAGCGTCACCGAGCTGAAGACGGCGCTTGGCCTCGATGCCGCGACGCTGACCGCGATCCGCAAATACCTGACCGCGACCTAGCCATCCCGGCGGAAATCCGTGCTCGCGACAGCCACCCTGGCGGCCTGGCTGGCAGGGCTCGCCATCGGGTACGCGGGCCCGACCATGGACCCGGTTTCGGGGCCCGGCTGGCCCGGCGCCTGGCAATGGCTGGCGGTGTCGGTGGCGTGCGCCGCCGCCGGGATGATGCTCGTGCCTGTCGGCGCTTGGCGCGCCGCCCGGGGCCTGATCCCGGTCGGCGTCCTGACCCTCGGCCTGGCTTGGGGAGCCGCCGCCGTTCACCGCCCCGGCGCTGCCACCGTCGACGGCTATATCGGCGCGCGCGTCAGCATCGAAGGGACGGTGGCTTCGGTGACCGCCCCGCTCTCGGGCGCGGGTGGGTCCACGGCCAGCCAGCAGCAGGGCTTCCGGCTTGCGGTCAGCCGGTTGTCGACCGGCCGTTCGAGGCACGCCGTTTCCGGCCTGATCCTGGTCCAGGCCCACAGCCAGGCAGAGGTGTGGCCTGGACAGCTTGTCGAGGTGGCAGGGCGCTTGGCACGCGTGCGCCAGCTCGGGCCGGGCGGGATGGCAGGTTACGGTGATCGGCTGGCGCGCCAGGGGGTCGAAGGGGAGCTCGCTGCCACCGGTGTGGTTGCCCTCAGCCCGCCGCCCCGGTTCAGCCTGGCCCGTATGGTGGACGCGCTCCGGCGGAGCCTGGCGCAATCGATTCGTGACGTTCTGCCGGAGCCCGAGGCGACGATCGTGCTCGGAGAGGTGGCGGGCATACGAGGGAAGCTGCCGCCTGCGGTCGACTCGGACCTGGTCGATAGCGGCCTGGTTCACCTGCTCGCCATCAGCGGCATCAAAGTCGCCATCATCGCAGGGCTGCTGCAGGCGATGGCGGTGGCTATAGCGGGCAGGCGGGCCGCTCTGACAGCAATCGCTGGGGTCGGTCTCTACACGCTGGTTGGGGGAGCCTCGGCGTCAGCGCTCCGGTCTGCCTTTATGGGTTCGCTGGGACTGGCGGGAAAGGTCCTCCGTCGGGACACCGACGTGCTTCGCTCGCTGATGCTTGCCGGCGGGCTGATGGTGGCCTGGCGGCCGAGCCTGGTTCTCGACTTGAGCTTCCAGTACTCGTACCTCGGCGTTGCCGGGATCCACCTGTTTGCCGAGCCCATGGCCCGGCGGATGTCCCGTCTGCCGGGGGCTCTGCGCCACGCACTCGCGGTGACGGCCGCGGCCCAGCTGGCCACGCTGCCGCTCACCGCGCACTACTTCCAGGTGGTGCCGATGCTCGGCCCTATAGCCAACGCTTTGGTCCTGCCGACGCTGCCCGTGTCGATCATCGCGGGCCTCTTGCTCGGCGTTCTTGGCGCCGCCTTTCGTGCGATGGCCGGCCTTATGCCGCAGGTCTCGGCGCTGCTCCTAGTCACCGACGTGCCGGCGGCGGCGCTGCTCCTGTGGCTGGCCAGGCTGGCGATCGTCGTCGGGCACCTGGCCGCGCACGCCCCTGGAGGCGTACTTCGCGTCGCCAACTTTGGGGCCCCGCTGAGTGGCGCGTACTACGGAGCGATCGTCGGATTCGCGGTGGCGCACCGGGGCGTGAGGTGGCGACTCCCGGCGGCAGTCGGCGCCGCGGCTCTCGCCGGCACTCTTGTGCTCGCCTTGATGAGCCGGCCGGATGGGAGGCTGCACCTGAGCTTTCTGGCTGCCGGGGGCGGGCCGGCGGTGCTGGTTACCGCGCCGGACGGCATGACAATGCTGATCGACTCGGGGTCGCAGGCCGGCGCCCTCGGCACCGAGCTGGACGCGACCCTGCCCCCGGCACTGCCGCTGCCAGGCTGGCGGCGACTAGACAGCCTGGTGCTCACCGGCGGGTCGCGGCCGGAGGCCGGCGGCCTCTCGGCTCTCGGCCGCTTCAGTTTCCGGTCGGTCGCGGCGCCGCAGGGACTGTCGTCGGCCGCGGTCGGATGGCTGTCGTCGGCGGCGTCAAAGGGCTCGACGATGGCCTGGCTGCGTCCGGGGGACAGCTGGACATGGCACGGGCTCCAGCTAAGTGTGGCGGAGTCAGGCCAAGAAGGGCTGGCGCTGACTCTTGACTACGGCTCCGCGCGCATCGCGATCCTAGAGACGGGCGCCAAGGGGTCAGCGGCGGTTCCCGCCGGCGCCTACACCGCTGTTGATGTGGGCGATGGCGCGTCTGAACCGGCCCTGGAAGGCGTGGACACAAGGCTGGTGGTCGCCCAGGACGCCGCCGGTCACCCGGTGGCGCGCGCCCTGCGGCTGTCGTTTGCCGACTCGATGTCGCAGGCGACACGCGACGGGCGTCTCGACGTCACCTGCGACGCGGTCCGGTGCACGTGGTAGTCCCTAGACTTCGATCGTGGGTCTTCACCTCTTCCACGGCGGCGAACAGTTCCTGGTCGAGCGCGCCTTCAACCAGGCCTGGGCCCGGTTCACGTCCGGACTGCAATCCGAGCTTGACGCCGAGATCCTCGACTCGGAATCGACCCCCGCCGAGGTCGCCGTGGCGGTCGGATCGGTCGGGTTCTTCAGCACCGGTCGGGTGGTCGGGATCAAGGACTGGCGAGCCCTGATGCCCAAGCCGGGGCGCAAGGGCAGGTCCGCGAAAGCGGTGGCCGAGGACCCAGCCGCCCAGGCCGCCGAGGTCCTGGATCAGCTTCCGGCCGAGACCGAACTATTGATGTCGGTCGGCATCGCGCTGCCGCCCGGCAACCCGGTGGTGAAGCTGGTCAAGGCCAAGGGAGAGGTTTTCGAGTACCAGCGCCTGCGCCGCGGCGACCTCTTCGGCTGGACCGCGCAACGCTGCCGCGAGGTCGGCCTGAAGCTGGACAACGCCGGTCAGCGCCTGCTCGTGGACGCCGTCGGCGACGACCTGCGCCTGCTCGACTCGGAGATCGAAAAACTCGACATCTACGCCGGCGGTCGGGCTTTGCACGCGGCCGATGTCGCTCTGCTCGTCCCCGACACCGCCGAGCACCAGGTCTGGGACCTGACCGACTCGTTGATGAGCGACCCGGGCCGCGCCGCGGTGGAGCTCGATCGGGCGCTCGCGATGGGAGAGCCCGCCGGCCGCCTCAGCTACATGCTCGTCCGCCACCTCCGGCTGCTGCTGGCCGCGTCAGCCGCCCCCAGCGGTCCCACCGGGCCCGCAGCCCTGGTCGAGGCTTTCGCCGGCGACGGCCGGCCGCTCGCGGAGTACACCATCAAGAAGGCCATCGAGCAGGCTTCACGCGCCGACCCCGGACGCCTCGAGCTGATCTACCGACGCGCCGCCAGCGCCGAGGCAGCCTCGCGCCGAGGCGAGCTCGACGAGGACGCGGCACTCCGGTTAGTGGTAATGGAGGCGGCTCTCTAGTCCTGCAGCCGAAGGTGCCGCCCTGACCGCGCCGAGCGTGGGGCGACCCGTCTGCGGAGGTTAGGCGAGGGCGAGCCTACTTTGGCAGGGAATTCTTAGCACCGCATCGAAGCAGACGGGTCGCCCCGCGATCGGCGCCTTCCAGGGAAGCTCCGAAGCCCCGCATCGAAGCCGACGGGTCGCCCCGCGCTCGGCGCCTTCCAGGGACGCTACTTACGAGTCTTGGCTTTCCCTGTGCCCTTGGCGTGCGCCTTAGCCTCGGCGGCAGCCTGAGCGGCTGCCTCCGGGTCGGCGGCCAGGGCCGCGGCCTTGGAGACCATCTTCATCAGGCGTGACTTCCGCCGAGCGGCGTTGTTGGGATGCAGGATGCCACGTTCGGCGGCGCGGTCAAGCGCCTGCACGGCGGCGGTGACCTCGGTGACCGGCGCGGTCTCGCCGCCCTCGACGAGCCGGCGGACGCGGGTGACGTGAGTCTTCACCGCCGAGCGCACGACGCGGTTGCGGTCGTGCTTCTTGGTGGAGATCAGCATCCTCTTCTTGGCGGACTTGATGTTGGCCATGGAACCTCTGGTGAATGGACCGGGGATTATACCGTGGGCCCGATCTGACGGCCCTATCATGGTCTGCCGTGAATCAAGCCGGTACCGATGAGCGTCGCCTGATCACGGCGTCGGGCACGCTGCTGCTGGTTGCGTTTGCGATCACCAAGGCCGCCGGCTACCTCCAGAAGGTGGTCATCGCGCATCGCTTCGGAACCAGCGGGGACATGGACCTCTACGTGCTTTCGTTCACCATTCCGGACATCTTTCTGTTCCTGGTCATCGGCGGCGCCGTGAGCTCCGCGTTCGTGCCGGTGGTCACCCAACGCCTTGCTCGCGGCGACGGTGACGCGGCCCGCAACGTTGTCAACGGGGTGATGACGGCGGCGCTCCTGATCCTCGTCCTCGGGGTCGGTCTGCTCGAGCTGATCAGCCCCCTCGCGGTGCACATACTCGCCGGCGGGCGCGGCGCTCGCGACCAGGAGCTGACCCTGACGCTCACCCGGGTCATCCTGCTGCAGGCGCTGTTCCTGGGCATGGGGGGGTTCGCGGTCGGGGTCATGAACGCCTACCGACGGTTCCTGCCGCTCTCGCTGGCGCCGCTGATGTACGACCTCGCCATCATCGGGGCGGCCTTGTTCCTGACCCAGCTGCGCGTCGGGGGCCGCCCCTTGGGCGTGGTCGGGCTGGCGATCGGAGTGGCCGCGGGAGGGCTGGCCCATTTCGCCGTCCAGGTGCCATCGCTGCTGCGAATAGGGTGGCGACCGGCGGTGCCTCGAGCGCTCCGGGATCCCGCCGTCTGGCGGGTGGCGGTGCTGACCATCCCGATCGCGCTGGGGCTGGTGGCGGTGCAGGCCAACATCGCGGTCGACCGGGCCCTGGCGGCGCGGCTGCCCGCGGGCCGGGTGGCGGCGCTGGACTTCGCCAACGACATCGCCCAGATCCCCAACCTCACGTTCACCACCGCGCTGACGCTGGTGATGTTTCCGTACTTCGCGCGACACGCGGCGCTCGGCGAGCTCGGGGCGCTGCGGCGGCAGGCGGCGCTGGCGGTGAGGCTCAACCTTTTCGTCCTGCTGCCGTCCGCCGTCGGGCTGATCGTGTTGGGGCCGCCGATCATCGCGCTGCTGCTGCAGCGGGGCGCCTTCACCGCCGGCTCCACCCAGCTGGTCACGGCGCCGCTGGCGTTGTTCGCGGTCGGCATCGGCGCCCAGGCCTCGATCTTCCTGGTGGCGCGCGTCTACTACTCGCTACAGAACGTGGTCACCCCGATGCTTGTCGCCTTCGCGTCGGTGGTCGTCAACCTGGTCGCCACGCTGCTGCTGATCGGTCCGCTGCAGGCGGGCGGGTTGGCGCTGGCGACCTCGCTGGCGAGCACCTTCAACCTGGCCCTGTTGATCTACCTTCTGCGCCCCGCCCTGGGTGGCTTCGAGGGCCGGCGGTTGGCCGCGATGCTGGGCGAGGTTGCCATCGGCTGCGCCCTGCTGGCGGGGGTCGCGTACCTGACCTGGCGCGGGATCGCCGGCGGCGGGCCGGTCCGCCTCGACGCCCGGCACTACATCGCGATGCTGGCCGCGATCGTGCTGTCGGGGGCCGCCTACATGGCCAGCCAGCGGCTGTTCCGTTCGCCCGAGGCCGAGGTGGCGATGAGCGTTGTACTGCGCCGCCGAGCCGCGACCCGGGCCGCTCAGGCGGTTCAATGACCCTCACCTGTCTACGTGCCGCCCTGTGAAGCTCAACCTGCGCGCGCCGGCGAAGGTGAACCTCGGCCTTGAAGTCACCGGCAGGCGTGCCGACGGATACCACGAGCTGCGATCGATCCTGGTCAATGTAGACGTCGTCGACCTGCTGATGGTCGAGCCGGGGCAGGGGACTGTGCTGAGCGGCGACGGGCTCCCCCCCGAGTCGATCCGCCCGGAGCGGGAGCTGGCCTCGCGCGCGCTGCGCGCGTTGGAGGCCGTCGCCGGCCGCAGCCTGGGTGTGGGCCTGCGGGTGCGCAAGCAGATTCCGCTGGGCGCCGGGCTCGGTGGCGGCAGCGCCGACGCCGCGGCCGTGCTCCGAGCCGCTCCCAACCTGGGGCTGGAGCTGAGGCAGGGTCACCTTCAGGAGCTGGCGCTGGACCTGGGCGCCGATGTCCCCTTCCAGCTTGCCGGTGGCGCGGCCCTGGTGGGCGGCATCGGGGAGCTGGTCGAGGCGCTGCCGTACCGCGAGATCTGGATGGCGATCGCCTTCGGCCGGGTCCACGTCGGCACCGCGGCGGTCTTCGAGGAGCTGAGGCCCGACGAGTGGACCTCGGGCAAGGTCGTCGAGGCGGCGGCGGAGCTGTGGCGGGAGAGCTCGCCCGACCTGATGGAGGCGCTTGATGAGCTGCCCAACATGCTCTGGCCGGCTGCGACCCGGCGCCAGCCGGGCCCGCTCAACGAGCAGGCCGCGGCTCTCACCGAGTCCGGCTGGCGCCCGCGGCTGACCGGATCGGGGAGCGCGATGTTCCAGATCTGCCGCGATGCTGCCGAGGCCCACCGGCTCGCCCTGGCGGGAGCCACCGCCGGCTTCACGACCTGGGCCTGCCGGACGATCCGGCCGCCGGAGGTCTGAGGGTCCGCGCCCGATCCGCCGCGGGCGGCTGAGCTGCGGACTCTGTGCGCCGATAGCATTTGGCCGTGGACCCGACCCTGAGCGCCGCCGTGATCGCGGGCAAGCTGGCGTCCGGCGCGATCCGTCGCCTGGGACGCGGCGGCGGCACCACCCTGCCGGGCCGGATCAGCGCCAGCATCGACGGGCGCGCGCTGGAGAAGCTGAGTCGTAGCCTCGAGCTGGGCAGCATCGTGGTCGCTGGGACCAACGGCAAGACCACGACTGCGACCCTTCTGCGCACCATCCTGGAGGCCTCGGGTGCCCGGGTGGTCGGCAATCGCGCCGGCGCCAACCTGGTCTCGGGGCTGACCGCCGCGATCGTGGCCGACAGCCGCCTGGGCGGCGGCGCCCGCGCCCAGGTGGCGGTCTTCGAGGTCGACGAGGCGAGCCTTCCGGCTGTAGTCGCCGCCACCTCGCCCCGGGTGGCGGTGGTGACCAACCTGTTCCGCGACCAGCTGGATCGCTATGGCGAGCTGGAGTCGTCGGCGGCGGCCATCTCCGCCGGGCTGGCTGCCCTGCCCCAGGCCGCCCAGGCGGTCCTCTGCGCCGACGATCCCGCGGTCGCGTACCTCGGCCGCGACCTCCGCGCGAAGGTCAGGTTCTTTGGCATCGACGACGAGGCTGTCGGGCAAGACGGGCTGCCCCACGCCGCCGACAGCAAGTTCTGTCCGATCTGCGGACAGCCCTTCGATTTCAGCCGCGTCTACGTCGGCCACCTGGGCCACTACCGCTGCCCGACGGGCGACTTCGACCGCCCCTCGCGCGACCTATCCGCGGATCGTGTCGATTTCAGCGGCCTGGTTTCGCAGCGGCTGTCAGTCAGCGGCATGGGTCTGGCCGGGGAGCAGGTCGAGGTTCCCTTGTCGGGCCTCTACAACACCTACAACGTGCTCGCCGCCACCGCTGCGGCGCTGAGCGCGGGTGTCCCGATGCCGACGATCCGGGCGGCGCTGGCCGGCTTCCGTCCGGCGTTTGGCCGGCTGGAGCGCGTCGACGTCGACGGCCGAATCTTGCACCTGATGCTGGCCAAGAACCCTGCCGGCTTCAACGAGGTGCTGCGCGCCAGCCGCACCCTCGGCGGCGGCCGCCGCTTCCTGGTCGCGGTCAACGATCGAATCGCCGATGGTCGCGACATCAGTTGGATCTGGGACGTTGACTTCGAGCTCCTCAACGACGCGGACCGGGTTGTCTTGGCCGGCGACCGGGCTCTCGACATGCGCATCCGGCTGAAGTACGCGGGCCTGCCCACCGAACGTGTCGAGGTGGCGTCCGGGAGTGCCGCCGCCGTCGACGCCGCGCTGCGGTTGGCGGCCGACGGCGACGAGGTCTTCGTCCTACCCACGTACACCGCCATGCTGGAGCTGCGCTCCGAGATGGCCAGGCGCGGCTACCTGCGCCAGTTCTGGGAAGGCTGATGCCGACGAGGCTGCGTCTGGGGCACCTCTATCCCCACGAGATGAGCATCTACGGCGACCGCGGCAACGTGCTCTCGCTGCTCGACCGCAGCCGCCGCCGCGGAATCGTGATGGAGGTCGTCGAGATCGGCCGTGGCGATGTCGACATGGGAGAGGTAGACATCTTCTTCATCGGCGGGGGGCAGGACCTGGACCAGGACCTGGTGGCGCGAGACCTCGCCGGGCCCAAGCGCGAGGCGCTGGCGGCGGCGGTGGCGGCAGGGGCCGCGCTGCTGGCGGTCTGCGGCGGCTACCAGTTTCTCGGCAGCCACTACACCACCGTCGATGGCACCCGACTGCCGGGGCTGGGGCTGGTCGACCTGGCCACCGAGGCGGGCCAGAAACGGGCCATCGGCAACGTCCTGCTGGAGACCGATGGGCTCAAGCTCGACCCTCCCACGCTGGTCGGCTTCGAGAACCATGCCGGCCGCACCTACCTCGGGCCCGGCGTGCAGCCACTGGGCAGATGCCTGGTCGGCGACGGAAACAACGGCGCCGACGGCCACGAGGGGGTCGTCGCCGGGACGGTGATCGGCACCTATCTGCACGGCTCGCTGCTGCCCAAGAACCCGCATCTCACCGATCGGCTGCTGGAGATGGCGCTGCGCCGCACCGATCCCGGGGCCACGCTTGCGCCGCTGCCGGCTGAGGAGGAGATGGCCGCCCATCGCTCCGTCGCCGAGCGGATCCGGCGCGAAGGCCCGCTGGGAAAGCGCTGACCGCAGCGGTCCGAGCCGAAGCGTCTTCGACGACACTAGACTCAAGGGCTTTCGGGGGTCGTCTAACGGTAGGACGGCAGCCTTTGGAGCTGTTCATCTAGGTTCGAGTCCTAGCCCCCGAGCACCCTGCCACGGGGCCGATGTTAAAATTCGCCACTCTGATGCCCGAAGACGGCGAGACCACTCTGCCGCGACGCCAGCCGCGAGCTTCCTCCCGGGACCTGCTGGTCGTCATCCTGGCTGCCGGACAGGGCAAGCGGATGCGCTCATCGGTGCCCAAAATCCTGCACCCGCTGGCGGGTGAGCCGCTGATCCACTATCCCATCCAGCTGGCCCGCCAGCTGGGCGCGCGAACCACCGCGATCGTGCACGCCCCCGGCCAGGAAACCACGCTGGCACGCCTCGCCCCCGGACTCGCGCTGGTGCCCCAGCACCGGCCGCTTGGCACCGGCCACGCGCTCAACCAGATCCCTCAGGCGCTGCGGGCCGCCCCGGAGGTACTCGTCCTCTACGGCGATGTGCCTCTGCTGACGCTGACCACGGTGAGGCGGCTGATCCAGCTTCGCCGCCGTAACGACCTGGACTGCGCCCTCCTGGGCGCCAACATGGCGGATCCGACCGGCTACGGCCGCCTCGTCGAGGAGAGCAACGGCCGCGTCCACATCGTCGAGGAGAGCGAGGCCACCCCCGGCGAGGCGGCCATCCACATGGTCAACACGGGGGTCTGCTGTTTCTCCGCCGAGGCCCTGTGGCCGGCCCTTCGTCGGGTCAAGAAGAGCTCCCGGACAGGCGAGTACTACCTCACAGACGTCTTCGAGACCCTGGAGCGGCGCGGCATCCTGGCCTGCGAGGAGGACGAGGCGATGGGGGTCAACGATCGCTGGCAGCTGGCCGCCGCCGGGGCGGTGCTGCGGCGTCGCAAGAACCGCGAGCTGGCCGAGGCCGGGGTCATGATCGTCGACCCCGGCTCGACCTACATCGATTACAACGTGACGATTGAGCCGGACGCGGTGATCCACCCGTTCAGCTTCCTGCGGGGCCGGACCAGCATCGGCAGCCGCTCCCGGATCGGTCCCTTTGCCGAGATCGACGACTGCGTCGTCGGCCGCGACTGCGTCATCGGCAGGTCCCAGCTGACCGCCTCGGTGATCGAGGACGGGGTCGAAATCGGGCCCTTCAACCGGCTGCGCACCGGGACGGTGATCGCCAAGCGCGCCCGCATCGGCACCCACACCGAGATCAAGAACACCCTTGTCGGTCCGGATTCCGACATCCACCACTTCTCCTACCTCGGCGACGCGGTGCTGGGTAAGGGCGTCAACATCGGCGCCGGCACTGTCACCGCGAACTTCAACGGGGTTGAGAAGCGGCGCACCCTGATCGGCGACAACGCCTTCATCGGGACCGACAGCACCCTGGTCGCGCCGGTCTCGGTGGGAGACCGGGCCTACACCGCCGCCGGCTCAGTGATCACCGACGACGTTCCGGCGGACGCGCTGGCGATCGAGCGCTCGGAGCAGCGCGAGGTCCCCAAGTGGAGCCAGCGCCGTCGCAGCGCCGCCCCCAGCCCAGACGCCGGCGAGGTCGGGGTAAAGTAACCGCACCATTGGTGGAGGAGAGGATCCCTTGTTTGGCGAGCTGAAGCTGTTGTCGGGCAACGCTCACCCTCAGCTCGCCCGCGCCATCTCAGGCGAGCTCGAGATACCCGTCGGCGAGATGGACGTCAAGCGCTTCAAGGACGGCGAATACGACGTCAAGATCGCCGAGTCCGTCCGCGGCAACGACGTCTTCCTGATCCAGCCGACATGCCAGCCGGTGTCGGAGAACCTGATCCAGCTGTTCATCATCCTGGACGCGCTCCACCGCGCGTCGGCGGCCCGGGTCACGGCGGTGATCCCCTACTACGGCTACGCCCGTAAGGAGAAGAAGTCGGCGCCCCGAGACCCGATCTCGGCCAAGCTGATGGCCAACATCATCAGCCTCGCCGGAGCCAACCGGATCATCGCGCTCGACCTCCACGCCGACGCCATCCAGGGCTTCTTCGACATCCCCTTCGACCACCTCACCGCGATCCAGATCCTCTCCGAGCACATCCGCCACCGCCACCACAAAGACATCGTGGTGGTCTCGCCCGACGTCGGCGGCACCCGCCGCGCCCGCGCGGTGGCCAAGATCCTCGACGCTCCCTTCGCCATCGTCGACAAGCGCCGTCCCCGCGACGACGTCACCGAGGTCCTCAACGTCATCGGTGAAGTCGACGGGATGAACGCGGTCGTGGTCGACGACCTGATCTCCACCGGTAGCACCTTGGTCGGCGTGGCCCACGCCCTGGTCGAGAACGGCGCCAAAACCGTCGACGTGCTGGCCACCCACGGCGTCTTCTCCGACGGCGCGGTGGCCCGGCTCGCCGACGCACCGATCAACCAGATCGTGGTCACCGACTCCATCCCCATCACCGAGCAGCACGAAAAGCTGCACGTCCTCTCGGTGGCGCCGCTGCTGGCCGAGGGCATCCGCCGCGTCCACGAAGACCGTTCGGTCAGCGAGCTGTTCCGCGATCCGCGCTTCCCCGACATGGACACCAGGGGTGGAAGAGACATATGAGTTGCCACGGGAGGTGCTCCGGCCGGCCCTGACCCGGTGCCTTTGAGTACCTACGACCTCTTCTTGGTGGCGCTTCTGATCGTCACCTTCCTCTTCGCCGCGATGGCCGCCTCAGCCGAAACCGCCCTGACCTCGGTCAGCCGGATCAAGCTCCGGCGGATGGTCGAGGATGGCGACCCGCGGGCGAAGCTGATCGAGAAGCTGCACCGCGAGCCCAACGACTACCTCACCGCCATCCTCACCACCAACACCCTGGCGATCGTGATCTCGGCGACCTGCGCCAGCCTGATCGCGGAGAACCTCGGCTACGCCGCCTTCTGGCCGCAGCTCGTGGTTAGCCTTCTCGACGCCCTCCTGGTCCTGGTCTTCGCCGAGATCACCGCCAAGTCACTGGCTCTGTCGAACATGGGCTACGCGCTGCGGGTGGCTCCGGTGGTCAGCGCCATCACCGGCTTCCTGCGCCCGGCGCTGCGGCTGATGAGCGGTTTCGCGCGGTTCGTCTCCCGTGGACGGGGGGCGCCGGCGGGGCCGTTCGTGACCGAGGAGGAGCTCAAGCTGCTGGTCACGGTCGGCGAAGAGGAGGGGATCATCGAGGAGGACGAGAGAGAGATGATCCACGGGGTCATCGAGCTGGGCGACATGACGGTGCGAGAGGCGATGGTCCCGCGAATCGACATCGACGCCGTCGAGGTGCATCAGTCGATCTCGGAGGTGATCGACCTGATCCTCAAGCAGGGGCGAACCCGGATCCCGGTCTACGAGGAGACGATCGACCACATCGTCGGCGTGGCTCACGTCAAGGACCTGGTGCGATACAACCTCAACCGCCGCGGCGGCGAGGAACGGCGCAACGGCGACCTTCGCAAGGTCATGCGCAAGCCCTTCTTCGTGACCGAGAACAAGAATCTGTCCGAGTTCCTGCACGACATGCAGGAACAGCGGAACCACATGGCGATCGTCATCGACGAGCACGGCCAGACCGCGGGGATCATCACCATCGAGGACATCATCGAGGAGATCGTCGGGCCGATCCGTGACGAGTACGACCACCTCGAGGAGGAGGACGTGGTCTTCGTGGCGCCGGCCGACGCGCTCCTCAACGCCGGGATCTCTCTCGACGATGCCAACGACGAGCTCGGCCTGGAGCTCGATGCCGAGGACGTGGACTCGCTCGGCGGTTTCATGTACTCGCGGCTGGGCGCGGTTCCCAAGGTCGGCCAGAGAGTGGACGTCGAGGGCATCGCACTGACCGTCGAGAGCATGCGGGGGCAGCGGATCGGGAAGATCCGGGCCAAGGGCGAGGGACCATTCCCTGGCGCCGTCCGCCGGGAAGAGGCGCGGGTCGAACAGGCAGAGAGGGCGGCCGCAGCCGACCAGGAGTGAAGACCGGGCGAGACCTCTCGCCGCTGCTGGAGGCGTCCGCCGGGGGGCGCCGTCCGCCATATGCCTCCCTGACCCGGCTGTCGCGGGTCGCGGTCCTGGCCCTGGTCCTGGCGGCGGGGATGCTGGTCTACCAGGCGTACATCAGCACGCTGACGGTGTTTGGCCTGGCGGTGCTGGCGCTGGCCTCCGCGGTGTCGCTGGCCTGGCTCTATCGCGCCTATCGCAACCTGGCCGCGCTGGGCGCCGGTGAGACCCGTGACTCGCCCGCCTCCGCGGTGGCGTGGTTCCTGGTGCCGGTGGCCAACTGGTTTCTCACCTACCTGGTCCTGCGCGACCTCTGGGAGCTCAGTGATCGCTCGGATCCGCACGGGCTGGACGTTGGCAGGCCCCTGCTGGTGGCGGTGTGGTGGTTCTTCTGGGCGGCGCCCGCGTTCGCCAGCGTCGTCTCCCTCCTGTTCTTCGAGCGCCCCGGCCCTGGCACCGCCGCCACCCGTGCCCAGGCGCTGATCAGCTTCGACCTCGGCTGCCTTGCGGTCGCGGCGTTGCTGGCCGCCGTCATCATCGTGAGGGTGAGTTCACGACAGGAGGCCGGCCTGCGGCTGGCGGAGGCGGCGAATGCCGGTATATAGCGCCGAGGCGGTGGTGCTGCGCAAGGTCGACTACGGCGAGGCAGACCGGATCCTGACGCTTTTCACTCGCGAGCGGGGCAAGCTGCCGGCGATCGCCAAAGCCGTGCGGCGGGCCAAGAGCCGCATGAGCGGGCAGCTGGACGTCTTCGCCCACGGCCAGATGATGCTGGCGGAAGGCCGGCGGATGGATGTCGTCACCCAGTTCCAGCGCATCACCCACAGCGACGGGCTGGCCGCCGACCTGCCGCGCGGAGCCGCCGCCGCGGTCGTCGTCGAGGTCGCCGACAAGATCCTCGAGGAGCGGCACCCGCAGCCGGAGCTGTTCCAGGTGGTGGTGGGGGCCCTGGAGCATCTCAGCGACCCCACGGTCAACGCCCGCCTCGAGCTGTGCGATTTCGTGATGCGTGTGCTTGCCGAGCTCGGCTACGCTCCAACCCTCGCCGACTGCGCGCGTTGCGGCAAGCCGATAGGGGAGTCGGGGCTGGGTTTTTCCGCTTTCGCGGGCGGGGTGATCTGCGCCGAATGCAACCTCAACCACCTGCCCAGCCCGGCCATCAGCCCGCGGGCCGTCAAGGTGCTTCGGGTATGTGCGGCGGGCGACCGAGACCTATTCTTTAGGCTCCGGCTGGACGAGAGCGACCTGGTTGCCCTCGAAGGCGCCCTCGAGGCGCAGCTCGAGCACCACCTCGACCGGCAGTTGAAATCGATCGACTTCGCCCGTCGAGTCAGACGCCCCGCCTGAGCCACAGTCGGGGCCAGCAGAGGTACTGCCCTTGACCATCCCCGCGCAGCGCAACGTCGCCGAGCCGGAAAAGCTGATCGAGACCCTGGTCTCGCTGGCCAAACGCCGCGGCTTCATCTTTCCCTCCAGCGAGATCTACGGCGGCATCAACGCCATCTACGACTTCGGGCCGCTGGGGGTCGCGCTCAAGCACAACATCCGCAATCTCTGGTGGCGCCAGATGGTGGAGCTGCGGCACGACATCGTCGGGTTGGAGAGCAGCATCATCATGGCGCCGAGAGTGTGGGAGGCCTCCGGCCACGTCGCCGGCTTCACCGATCCCCTGGTGGAGTGCAAGAACTGCCATCAGCGCTTCCGCGAGGACCACCTGCAGGGGGTCTGCCCCAACTGCGGGCACACGGAGTTCTCCGAATCGCGGCAGTTCAACTTGATGTTCAAGACCTTCCTGGGCCCGGTCGAGGACTCCGCCGCCCAGGTCTTCCTCCGCCCGGAGACCGCCCAGGGCATGTTCGTGCAGTTCCAGAACGTCCTCAACTCCACCCGCAAGCGGATTCCTTTCGGGATCGCCCAGCAGGGTCGCTCATTCCGCAACGAGATCTCTCCCGGGAACTACATCTTCCGGCTCCGCGAGTTCGAGCAGCAGGAGATGGAGTTCTTCGTCAAGCCGGGCACCGACGACGAGTGGCTGGACTACTGGAAGCAGGCGCGGCTGGACTGGTATCTCTCGCTGGGGGTTCGCCCCGAGAAGCTGCGCCTGCGTGCCCACGGCGCCGACGAGCTAGCCCACTACGCCAAGGCCGCCTTCGACGTCGAGTACGAGTTCCCCTTCGGTTGGCAGGAGCTCGAGGGAATAGCCAACCGGACTGACTTCGACCTCAAGCAGCATTCCCAGTACAGCGGCAAGGACCTGAGCTACTTCGACGAGGAGACCAAGGAGCGCTACCTGCCCTACGTCATCGAGCCCGCGATGGGTGTCGATCGGTGCCTGTTCACGTTGATGATCGATGCCTACGACGAAGAGGAGGTCCGAGGGGAGACGCGGGTCGTTCTACGCTTCCATCCCAGCGTCGCGCCGATCCAGGTGGCGGTGCTGCCGCTCTCCAAGAACGAGAAGCTGCTGCCCACCTCGCGTGAGGTCGAGGAGCTGCTGCGGCCGCATTTCCGGATCGAGTACGACGAGACGCAGTCGATCGGGCGCCGCTACCGCCGGCACGATGAGATCGGGACCCCATTCGCCGTCACCGTCGACTTTGACAGCCTCGAGGACAAGGCCGTGACCATCCGCGAGCGGGACAGCATGGAGCAGGTGCGGGTGGCCATCGCCGAGCTGGTGCCGGCGCTGAGCGAGAAGTTCCGGGCCGCCTCCGGGACCTGATTTGGCGCAGCTGAACGAGGCCGAGGCGCAGCAGTCGCTGGCTGCGGCCCGAGCGGCCGGCAACGTCGAAGCCCAGGCCGGTGCGCTGTTCGCTCTCGCCGGGCTGGCCCGAGGCCGGGGCGACCGCCCCGCCGCGATCGCCCTTTACCAGCAGTCCGGCGCGCTCTGGCAGCAGCTGCACAACGAGCGCAACCTGCTGGCCACGCTCAACAACCTGGCCCCGCTGCTGGCCGACGTGGAACAGTTCGAGAACGCCGACAATGCCGCCCGCGCGGCCACCGACATCGCCCAGCGGCTGCGCGACCCCGGGGCCATGGCAATGGCGGTGGGCACCCTGGGCATGGTGGCCAACAGCGCCGGCGACCACGACACCGCGCGGACCGCGTACCACAAGAGCCTGGAGCTGGCCGAGGCCGCCCGCGACCCCGTCCGGATCGCGCGCGCCCAGTACAACATCGGATGGGTAGCCTTCGTGACCGGTGACTTCGCCGAGGCTCGGCGCCGGGGCCTGGCCGCCGCCAAGGCTCTTGGTCCGCTCACCGAGGCCCGAGTGGAGGCCTCGATCGTGATGCTGAACGGGCGCCTCGACGTCCGCCAGCACCAGTACCAGCGAGCCATGGACAGGCTGGGCTGGGCGGCGCGCACCTTCCACTACGCCGGCGACGACGAGGGCGCGGCCCAGGCCAGCTTCGCCTACGGTGTAGCCGAGTACCTTTCGGGCGATCGCGACGGCGGACGGCAGCGCATCGAGTCGACCTTCCAGGGCATCCGCCTGAACCGCAACCGGCGGATGACGGCGATGCGGCTGATCGGTCTGAGCCGCCTCGCCGCCGCCGCCGGCGCCACCGATGACGCCATCGGCTTCGGACAGCTGGCGCTCAACATCGGCACCCACCTATCCGACCCGGCGCTGGAGTCGATGGCTCGCCAGCTGCTCTCCGGCGGGACATACGCCGGGGCCGCCGACTCCGGCATCGCCGCGGCGACGGTGGCGATGGATGTGGCCCAGGTTCACGGTGAGACGCCAGAGGCTCCGGGAGCCGGGGATGCGGCCGACCTCAGCTGGCTGGAGCACGATCTCGGTGTGCTGCCGCCGGCTCCTCCGCCGTCTCCGCCCGCGGGTGCGCCGCCCGACGCCGAGTACGTGGGCCCGGTCCGGATCATCGACGGTACCGCCGATGGTCATGGGTACTCCATCCTGCAGGACGTGGCCGCGCAGATCGGGGTGGCGACCAACCACGACGCCGAGGCCGGCCTACAGGCGGTGCTTCGGCGCCGCGACCCGCTATTGCTGGGTCGCCTCGGCTTCGACACCGAGGCCGGCGGCCTGGGCATCGTCTCGCCCAACCACGACGACATCCGAGCTGCCGCCACCTGGCTGGCGAGCATGTTCAAGAGCACCGGCGGGTCGTAACTTCCGCGGGCGACGACAATAGACTGAGGGTTCGCAGCAGAGTCGAGGAGGCAAGCAAGGCGATGGCGACTACCGCGGTTGGCACCAAGTGGGTCTACCTCTTCGAGGAAGGCAACAAGGACATGCGCGACCTTCTCGGCGGAAAGGGCGCCGGCGTTGCCGAGATGACCCGTGCCGGGCTGCCAGTGCCGCCCGGCTTCACGATCACGACCGAGTGCTGCAACGCGTACTACGAGAAGAGCGCCTTCCCCGAGGGCATGTGGGACCAGGCCATGGAGGCCCTCGAGCAGGTCGAGTCTCGGACCGGCAAGAGCTTTGGGGACAAGGCCAACCCGCTGCTGGTCTCGGTCCGGTCGGGGGCCAAGTTCTCGATGCCGGGGATGATGGACACCATCCTCAACCTCGGGTTGAACGACGAGGTCTGCGAAGGCCTGGCGGCCCTGACCGGTGACGAGCGCTTTGCGCTGGACGCCTACCGAAGGTTCATCCAGATGTTCGGCAAGACCGCCAAGGACATCGGCAAGGACGGCGAGAACCCCTTCGAGGCGGCGCTCGAGGCGCAGAAGCACAATTCCGGGGCGCCCACCGATGGTGACCTCACGCCCGCCGATCTCCGCGAGTTGGTGACCACCTACAAGGCGATCTACCAGCAGGCGCTGGGAGAAGAGTTCCCCCAGGACCCCAAGGCGCAGCTGCAGGACGCCATCAAGGCCGTCTTCGCCTCATGGATGAACCCGCGGGCCAAGGCCTACCGCAAGAACGAGCGCATTGCGGACGACCTGGGCACCGCCGTCAACGTGCAGACCATGGTCTTCGGCAACATGGGCGCCGACTCAGGGACCGGCGTCGCCTTCACCCGCGACCCCATCACCGGCGAGAAGAAGCTCTACGGCGACTACCTGCTCAACGCCCAGGGCGAAGACGTGGTTGCCGGCATCCGCAAGACCGAGCGCATCGACGCCCTCGAGCGGGACCTTCCCGACGTCTACCAGCAGTTCGAGGAGATCGCCCAGCAGCTGGAGCAGCACTACCGCGACGTCCAGGACCTGGAGTTCACGATCGAGCGACGCAAGCTCTACATGCTCCAGACGCGAGCCGCCAAGCGCACCGCCGAGGCCGCCATCAACATCGCCGTGGACATGGTCGATGAGGGGCTGATCAGCGACGACGAGGCGGTGCTGCGGGTCGAGCCGCGGCAGGTCGAGACGCTGCTGCACCGGCGCCTCGATCCGAGCGCCGAGGTCGAGGAGATCGGCAGGGGCGTGCCCGCCAGCCCTGGCGCCGCCATCGGCGCCGCCGTCTTCGACGCCGACACCGCCGAGGAGCGGGGCAAGTCAGGCGAGCAGGTGATCCTGGTTCGCATCGCCACCGACCCCGACGACGTCCACGGGATGATCGCGGCGCAGGGGGTCCTGACCAGCTCCGGCGGCACCGCCAGCCACGCAGCGCTGGTGGCGCGGATGATGGGCAAGCCCTGCATCGTGGGCGCCGACAGCATCGACGTCGACCTCGAGGCCAAGCAGTTCACCAGCGGCGGTGTCGTCGTCAAGGAGGGCGAGACCTTCACCATCGACGGCACTACCGGGCGCGTCCTGCGCGGCGCCGTGCCCACGATCGAGCCCGAGCCGAGCGAGAAGTTCAAGAAGCTTCTGGGCTGGGCCGACTCGGCCCGCCGCCTCCAGGTCTGGGCCAACGCAGACTACCCGCGCGACGCCAGGAAGGCTGTCGAGAACGGCGCCCAGGGGATTGGGCTGTGCCGCACCGAGCACATGTTCATGGAGCAGGAGCGCCTGCCCATCGTCCAGGAGATGATCCTCGCCACCGACGAGGCCGACCGCCGCAAGCTGACCTTCGACCTGCTGCCCTTCCAGCGCTCCGACTTCGAGGGCATCCTCGAGGCGATGGACGGTCTGCCGGTGGTCATCCGGCTGATCGACCCCCCGCTGCACGAGTTCCTGCCCGACTACGAAGAGCTCCTGGTCGAGATCACCAGGATGGAGGACGGCGGCATCACCGGCTCCGAGCTCGAGGCCCGCCACCACATGCTCCACGCCATCGCCTCGATGCGCGAGGCCAACCCCATGCTCGGCCTGCGCGGCTGCCGGCTGGGACTGACGCGTCCCGAGATCACCGAGATGCAGGTCACCGCCATCATCGAGGCCGCCATCCACCTGAAGGGCAAGGGCCTCGATCCGCGCCCCGAGATCATGGTTCCGCTGGTGGGAACCGTCAACGAGATCAAGGCCGTGCGCCAGCAGCTCGAGGGCGTTGCCCGCTCGATCATGGACCGCGAGCAGGTGGAGGTCGACTACAAGTTCGGGACCATGATCGAGGTGCCGCGGGGGGCGCTGGTGGCCGGCGACATCGCCGAGTTCGCCGAGTTCTTCAGCTTCGGCACCAACGACCTCACCCAGACCACCTACGGCTACTCCCGCGACGACGCCGAGGGCAAGTTCCTGGTCCAGTACCTGGAGCAGGGGATCCTCAAGGACAACCCCTTCCAGACCATCGACCGCGACGGGGTCGGCCGCCTGATGGCGATGGCCGTCAAGGAAGGACGCGAGACCAAGCCGAGCCTGGAGATCGGCATCTGCGGAGAGCACGGTGGCGACCCCAGGTCGGTCGAGTTCTGCCACGAGCTGGGACTCAACTACGTCAGCTGCTCGCCATTCCGGATCCCGGTGGCACGGCTGGCGGCGGCCCAGGCGGCGATCAACGAGAAGGGAGCGGGCGCCGAGCGCGACAAGTAGCCGGGCGCGTATCCAGAGGCGCTAATCTCTAGGGTGCCGGCTGGGGACGCCAAACAGGAGATCAAGGACCGTCTCGACATAGTCGAGGTGATCTCCGGGTACGTCCGGCTCCATCGCCAGGGCCAGGAGTTCGTCGGGCTCTGTCCCTTCCACTCCGAGAAGTCACCGAGCTTCACGGTCAGTCGCGAGAAGCAGCTCTGGTACTGCTTCGGCTGCTCCGAGGGCGGCGACCTCTTCGACTTCATCATGAAGGCGGAGGCGGTTGACTTCGCCCAGGCGCTCAAGATGCTCGCCGATCGCGCCGGGGTCGAGCTCGAGGAGCACCGCGGCGGCGGACGGCAGCGGGCCCAGGAGAAGCAGCGCTCCAAGGAGGCCAACCAGCTGGCGGCGCAGTACTTCCATCACATCCTGCTGAACCACCGCGCCGGTGCCCGCGGGCTGCGCTACCTGGAGAAGCGCGGCGTGGAGCCCGAGACGATCGAATCCTTCATGGTCGGCTTCGCCCCGGTGTCCGCCTCCAACGACAACCTGCTGCGCTTCCTCCGCAAGAAGCACGTCAGCGACGAGGAGGCGGTCCGTGCGGGCCTGGCGATCGGGGGCGACGGCCGGCGCACCATCGACCGCTTCCGGGGCCGGCTGATGATCCCCATCCTCGATGATTCCGGCGCCGTCATCGGGTTCGGCGGCCGCGCCATGGACGCGACCCCGCCCAAGTACCTCAACTCGCCCGACACCGCGATCTACCAGAAGGGACGCACCATCTTTGGCCTCAGCCACGCGCGCAAGGCGATCGCCAAACAGGAGAAGGCGCTCCTCGTCGAGGGCTACTTCGACGTCATGATGGCCCACCAGAACGGCATCGACATAGCGGTGGCGAGCTCTGGCACCGCCTTCACCGATGAGCAGGTGCGGATGCTGCGCCGGATCGCGCAAGAGGTGCTCGTCTGCCTCGACTCCGACGACGCCGGCCGGGCCGCCACCATGCGGGTGATCGAAATGATCTCCAAGGCCCACATGCGCGCCCTTGTCGTCGAGCTGCCAAACGCCAAGGACCCGGGGGAGTTCTTCCAGAAGACGCCGCAGCTCTGGGGCGACGCCGAGGGCTCCGCGCTGCCGGGATGGGAGTGGTGGATCAACCTCGCGCTGAGCGCCCACAACCTGGGCACGCCCAGCGGCCGGATGGTGGCGGCCCAGTCGATTGTCGGCGTGCTCAGCCGCATCCCCGAGGAGTCGACGCTTGACATCTTCTGCCAGTACACCGCCGAGCGGCTGCAGGTCGACCCGGCCCGCCTGCTGGCTGATGTGCAGACCTTCCGCAGGACCGGTGTGCGCCCGAAGGATGTCGAGTCGGTCAAAGTCGCGCCTTTACCGGCGCCTTTGCCCGCGTCCGGCAGCGCCAACCCAGACGAGGACCGGCTGCTCGCGCTGCTTCTCGCCAACCCCGGCGCCGGGCCTGTATTGGCCGATCTGTCCCAGGACGAGCCGGTCGGATCGGAGGAGCTACGGCGGCTGATCGCAGAGGTGCTCGAGATTGGAGCGGGGGAGGAGGGCGGTACTCTTGAACGTCACCTCGAGCGGTTCGCCGAGCCACAGCGATCTCGACTGGTCCGCTTGAGCCTGACGTCAGCCCCGGTCATAGATCCGGCCGAGCTTCGGGTGGCCCTGGCTGACTGCGTGAATAGGATCAGAGTGATTGATTACGAGGCCGCCATGGCGGCCCTGGAGGAGCGTTTGCGAGCCAGTGGCGTGGGGGACGATGGGGGAGCCAGGAATGGTCTGTTGGATCAGCACCGGCAGCTGGCGCAGCGCCGGGCCCGGTTGAAGGTGCAGCAGTTCCAGGGGCGAGTGTGAGCCCGGCGGCCCGGAAGCCCGCCCCGGCGCCCGCGGCCCGCGCCAAGGTTCCGGCGACAGCCACGCCCAAGCCTGGTAAGTCTTCCCGGCCCGGCGCCGGCAATCAGGCGCCCAAGGCGAAAGCCCCGGTCAAGCCGGCCCGCGCGGTCGCGGCGCGGTCCACAAGTACACCGGAAGTCGAGCCCGACGAGCTCGACGTCGAGCTCATCGAGACCGAGAGCAACGGCGCCGTGGCCGTGGCGGAGCTCGACATCGACGTCGAGATCGAGGTGACGGAGACTGTCGTCGCCGACGTCAAGGGCCGAGGCAAGGCCAAGCTGCCGCGCGGACGCGACGACGAGCTGATCCTGATCGCCGAGGCGTTGATCATCAAGGGCAAGGACCAGGGCTTCCTCACCCCCGACGACATCCTCGCCGCCTTCACCGGCATCGACGCCGAGCCGGACCAGCTGTTCCGGATCTTCAACGCCTTCAAGGAGATGGGCATCGAGGTCTCCGACGACGGCAAGGACTTCGAGGAAGTCGCCGAGATCGACGACGACATGATCCAGCAGGTCGAGGTGATGGAGGCCGTCAGCCTCGACGACCCGGTGCGGATGTACCTCAAGGAGATCGGTCGGGTCGCGCTGCTCAAGGCCGAGCAGGAGGTGGAGTACGCCAAGGCCATCGAGGCCGGCAGCGGCGACGCCAAGCACCGCCTCACCGAGGCCAACCTGCGCCTGGTGGTGTCGATCGCCAAGAAGTACATCGGGAGAGGCATGAGCTTCCTGGACTTGATCCAGGAAGGCAACATGGGCCTCATCCGCGCGGTCGAGAAGTTCGACTACAAGAAGGGCTACAAGTTCTCGACCTACGCCACCTGGTGGATCCGGCAGGCGATCACCCGAGCCATCGCCGACCAGGCCCGCACCATCCGCATCCCGGTGCACATGGTGGAGACCATCAACAAGCTGGTGCGCGTGTCTCGCCGGCTGCTCCAGGAGCTGGGCCGCGAGCCCACCGACGAGGAGGTCGCGGAGGTGATGGGAATCACCCCCGACAAGGTCCGCGAGATCGTCAAGGTCAGCCAGGACCCGGTGTCGCTGGAGACCCCTATTGGCGAGGAGGAGGACTCGCACCTCGGCGATTTCGTGGAGGACAAAGAGGCGATCGCACCCAGTGACGCCGCCAACCTGACCATGCTCCGGACCGAGGTCGAGGACATCCTCGACACCTTGACGCCGCGCGAGCGCCGGGTGCTCCAGCTCCGCTTCGGCTTGATCGACGGTCACCAGCGGACGCTCGAGGAGGTTGGCAAACGGTTTGGCGTGACCCGCGAGCGGATCCGTCAGATCGAGGCCAAGGCGCTCCGCAAGCTGCGACACCCCAGCCGCTCCAAGAGGCTTAAGGACTACCTGGAGTAGTCGGCCCGGTGGTTGTCCGGGTCGCTACATCGCGGCCGGCCAGCCGTGGGAAAGCGGCTCCGGCCTGCCCAGCAGGTAGCCCTGGCCCATCTGCACTCCCAGCGCGGTGAGCACGTCCAGCTCGGCCTGGGTCTCGATGCCTTCGGCGATGATGGACGCGCCGATACCGAAGGCGAATGAGGCCAGGCCGCTGGCCAGCGCGATCCGGGCGGGGTCGGCGTTGATGCCCTGACAGAGATCGCGGTCAAGCTTGATGATGTCGGGCTCGAGGCGGAGGATATGGCGCAGGCTCGCGAAACCGGATCCGGTGTCGTCGATGGCGATCCTGCCGCCGGCGTTGCGTAAGGGAGCCAGCGCCCGAGCGAAGGCCGAGTAGTCGTTGATCGGCGCCCGCTCGGTGATCTCGATCACCAGCGCGGACACGTCATGGCCCTGGATGCATTCCTGGAGGCTGCCCGAGAGGACCAGCTCGGGCGTGGCGTTGCAAGACGCGAACAGGCCTTTGGGCAGGTCCTTTGAGGCGTTGATCGCGGTTTTCAGGGCGGCGCAGTCCGCCTCGATAAGGAGACCGGCTCGGGTGGCTTCCGCGAACCACTGGTCGGGACCCTGTCGCGGGCTGGCCGAGAACCGGCTCAGCGCCTCGGCCCCGACCAGGGATCGATCCGCGAGCGAGACGATCGGCTGGAACACGGTGCTCAGGCTGCCGGGTCCAAAGGCGGACTGGATGTGGGCGGTTGCGGCCGCGGCGCTTTCAGGCGGGGCCACCCTGGCTGGGCTTGATCCCTTCTCCCGCATTTTTCGCAGCAGGCTGTCGGCCGCGGGACCGGTGATGCTGGCTTCGTTGGCGGCGGCGCGCCGAAGCCCTTCGAGGAGCTCGGCGTTGCGGCCGTTCTTGACTACGTAGCCAATCGCCCCGGCCTCCAGCATCTCGGTGACGGTCCGGTCATCGCTGTAGGCCGAGTAGGCAAGCACCCGGGTCAGCGGTGAGCGCGCCCTGAATTCCTTGACCAGTCGCAAACCACCACCCGCAGGCATGCGCACGTCCGAGATGACGACGTCAACCGGCTTGCTGGCCACGATCGCGAGTGCTTGGTCCACGTTCTCGGCTATCCCGACGAGCTCGAAACCGGTGGTGAGGTCGATCAGACGGCTCAGGGACTTCGCCACCAGCGGCTCGTCCTCGGCGATGAGGACCTTGATGTCCGTCATACGGCACGCTCCGCCGCAGCGCCGCTTGCCACCGTGCGGCGGTCGGTGGCGGCGCGCAGCTCCTCCAACGCCTTGCTCATTGCAGCGCGACTGGCTTCGAGGCGCTCGGCGGTTGCGGCATCCAGGTCCGAGCCGGCCAGCCGCTCGAGCTCGAGAGCTGAGCCGGCCAGGACCTGGGTCACGTGGTGGTGGAGCTCGCCGGCGGCCTTGTTTTGTTCCTGCTGCGCCTGCACCAGGCTCGCCATCAGTCGCTGGCGGTCCTCACCCGTGCGCCGCAGCAGGGACAGCGTGCTCTGCAGCGTGGTCTCGGCCGCCTTTCTTTCCGTGACGTCGATGCATGTGCTCTGGAAGTACGCCGGTTCGCCGCTTGAGTCGCGAACGACGCCCGCGCTGAGCTGCATCCAGACCACCGAGCCGTCCCGCGCGATGAAGCGCTGCTCGAAGAGCGCGGATTCGGGAACCATCCCCTCAAGCGACATCTGGGACTCGATCGCCGGGTCGAAGACGCCCGCCATCTCGGTGGCCGCCAGGTCCACGTCATCGGCGTGGAGAATGTCGAGGACGGTGCGCTCCTGGAGCTCGGCGGCGGAATAGCCGAGGGCATTGCAGAAGGCGGGGTTGGCGTCGAGGATGGCGCCGGTTTTGGGATCGACGAACAGGATGCCGGCCGGAGAGGAGGTGAAGGTCGCGTGCATCCGCGACTCGCTCGCCTCCCGGTCGCGGTCTGCCCGCAGGCGGGCGGCGGTGGCGCCGATGAGTGCTGCCAGCGACCGGACGAAAACCAGGTCGCCGGCGAGGAAGGCGTGCTGCTCCTTGGAGTAAGCGGCAAGGATCCCGAAGGGCCGCTGCTCGCCGGGGATGATCACGCCTAGTCCGCTGCGGACTCCCTGCTCTTCGATCCTGCTGGTGTCGAATCGATCCTCGCCGTTTCCGTCCTCGTAGAACACATCCTTGCGGGACTGCACTATGTAGCTGAGAACGGAGCTGTTGCTGAGCTTGGTTGAGGGCAGGAAATCGTGCTCCGGGTCCGAGGATGCGTAGGTGCGGACGTAGAGGTCCGATTCCTCGCCGACGATCTGGTTGACGACAAGCACGGCGCTTGGCATCAGGCCCTGGACGGCCTGGCCGGTCTCCTTGAGCAGGGAATTGAGATCGTTAGCCTGGGCCGCCCGCAGCCCGAGGTCGAAGAGGACCCCGTCCTGGTGGGCGCGTCGCTGCAACGAAGCGACCATCTGGTCGATGTGGCTGCCGACGATGGCCAGGTCGTCCAGGCCGGGCGCTCCACCCGGTTCCAGTGCTTGCTGCTGGAGGTCGTCTCCGGTGAGGCCGTGGACGACGCTGGCAATGCGACGCAGGCGTCTGAGGACGATGATGCGGAACACCAGCCAGAACAGGAACAGCTCAACCACAAGGCCGATGCCGGTCACCAGGGCGGTCTCCCTCCAGATCCGATCCACGGCCGCGGTCCGCGCAGCCAGTGAATAGTCGATCTCGACCACGCCGCGCCCGGCGGCGCCGAGGGGGGCCAGATAGACGAGTGTCGGCTGGCCATCAATCGACTCGGTGCGGTTCACCACGCCGCCGCGTTCCGCCTGGATCAGCGCGGCGTCGCTGGGAAGACCGGACCGTGTGCCCGGCGAGCTGCTCAACGCGGTTGGCGCCCCCACGGTCGCCTGGAAGATCCGGATCCCGATCACGCTCGGATCGGTGGTTGCCAGCGCTCGAACGAACTGGTCGGCGCTCTCCTTGGGGTGAGCTTGTGCCGGGTTTCCTGGCGTCTGCGCGAAATTTACGTAGCTGTCGACGAACTTCGCCAGGCCGGCGGCGTTGGCCACCGCGTGGCGGTCGATCGAGCTCGAGGCGCTTAGGGCCCCGGTCAGAGCCAGGGCGCCTGCCACCAGGACGCTGACGATGGTCAGGGGTATCCCGATCTTCAAGCTGAGTGGAAGATGGCCTATCGAATCTGAGGTTCGACGGCGTATCGAAGCCAGTCCAGACGTCTTTCCCATGAATTCAGGGTAGATATCGCGGCCCGCGCCGACGCCCTGCGACCTCAGGGACTTACGCCCGTCCTTTTGTTGGGCTACTTAAGTCGGGCGTTCAGGCTGAACTTGCCGGAGCGGGCGAGGCGGGCGCGCTGAAGCCGAAGCTCTCGAGCATCTCGTGGAAGGTGTCCAGACCCGACTGGGCCGCGCAGTGGAAGCTGATCAGGAGCGCCTTTCCGGACGTCCAGCTGATCTTGACGTCGGCCTCGAACCCGCCACCGTTGAGCTGATAGACGTGCTCGATCACCGTGAATCCGCCGATCTCGATCTGGGTCGAATCGAGATTGGAGCCCGGGGCGGTGGGGATGTTTCCCAGCTTGTCGAGGCCGGTCGCCATGTGTAGCAGCAGGTGGTCCGGGGCGGCCGCCGCCGGGCTCGAGGCACTGGCGGCAGGAGTAGGTGCTCCGGCGGGGCTGGCTCCCAGCTCAGCAGCGTCGACTTCAACGTCAGCGCCGCGGTCCGCCACCGACCAGGTAGCCGGATAGAGGAAGTAGTAGTCGTTTCCCGAACTCGAAAACGAGAGCTGGGGGTGGATGCTGACCAGGTCGAGCTTGGGCTTGCTACCCGGCAGGCTGCCGGCGATCCACCCCGGCGTGGCGTTGTAGGTGACCTTGTACCAGACCGGGTCTGCCCCCTGCTTGGCGGTGGCCGTCAGCTTGGCGCCCTGGGGGATGGTGGCCACCTGGCTGCCCGACGTCGACGGCTGGTCGCGCAGCTTGACCCCGATCGGACTCAGCACCCATAGGCCCAGCAGCAAAGGACCGTTGCTGGGGGATGGCGATACCGCAGCCGCCGACGGCGACGTGGCCGCCGACGGAGGCGTCTGCCCGAACGAGCAGCCGGCAATCATCACCAGCGGGATCAACGGAAGGGCCCGACGCATACCCCTCAATATAATTTGCGGGCATTCCGGAGTAGCTCAATGGTGGAGCAGGCGGCTGTTAACCGCAAGGTTGTCGGTTCGAGTCCGACCTCCGGAGCCACCTCGCTTGAATACGAATTAGGCCTTCCTGCTCGTCCTCGAGAGGCTCTGACAGGGCGGCTGGACATCAACTTGGACATCAACGCCCACTACGTTCAAGGTCCGAGGTTGCGACAACGGCCGGCAATAGCAAAGCGGTCGGTTTCAAATCGGGCACCCTGAGGGTCATCTCGTTGCTTGTGTACGAGCAGGGCTTGGCCATCGAGTTCGTGATCACCAAGGTGCCGGGGATGGCAGGCCCGTTAAGACCGAGACACGCTCTTGCTGACCTGACCGACGACGTGGGCACGGAGTATTCGCCAGGACAGTCGAGCTGGAGCACGTCTGATGATTCGGCGCGGGGGCGCTTCGAGTATTCGCCGGCGCCCCCGCCGACAGCCGAGAGGCTCTCGTGGCGTTTGGACGATGTCCTGGTGGACCTGCGCCTGACCTAATCCAAACCCTTGCGCAAAGCCCCCTGGGGCCGAGGACCGCATGTCTACCCCGGCGCGGGCACCCGAAAGACAGTGGATGCTGGTTCATGCGGCTCTTGTAGTTTTGAACACGTTCGGTTATGGTTAGGGCAAGAAATGAACATGTTCAATAGGAGGAACTGGAGATGGATCTGAAAGTTATCGAGTACGGGATCTACGCCGCGATTAGCATCACCTTGACGATCTGGGTCGCCACCACGCTATTCCGCCACGGCCGTCGTTTTCTGCTCGACGTGTTCAAGGGCGATGAGGGTCTCGCGGATTCGGTCAACCACCTTTTGGTTGTGGGGTTCTACCTCGTCAACCTGGGGTACGTGAGCCTGCAGCTGAAGCTCGACACGGCGCCTGGCTCAGCGGCGGAGGTCATCGAAGGCCTGGCGGGGAAGGTTGGTCTCGTATTGGTGGTGCTCGGCATCATGCATTTCGGCAACCTGTTCGTCTTCGCCCGGCTGCGCCAGATGGCTCACCGGCCAAAGATGGTACCGAGTCCGCCGGCCGTTCCTGGTGGGGTGACTCTGCCACCGCCGGTTCCGGCTTTGGGGCAGTAAGATGTCCCTCCCTGCGGCCTCGCTCAGTTCCAAAGCGGAGCGCACCCGCGATCGAATCCTCGAGGTGGCCCTCGAACTCTTCCGAGAGAAGGGATATGAGGCCACCACCATGAGGATCATCGCGGCGGCCGCAGGGGTTTCCCTGGGGAGCAGCTACTACTACTTCCCGTCCAAGGAACACCTCGTCCAGGGGTTCTACGAGGGCATGCACGTCGGCCTGGTGGAGGCGACCCGTGAGGCTCTGGCGACCGAGCGTGACCTCAAAGCCAGGCTGCGGTTGGTAATGAGGGCAAGGCTCGACGTTGTCGCTCCGTACCACGTCGTCTCGGGCTCCCTGTTCCGTACGGCCGCTGATCCACACAGTCCGCTAAGCCCGTTCAGCGAGGCCTCAGGCCCCACGCGGCGCGAGAGCATCGCCTTCCTCAAGGAGGTGGTCGAGGGGTCGGATGCGCGGATCCCGAAAGACGTGGCGCCGACGCTGCCTCACTTGCTGTGGCTGTACGAGCTCGGCCTCGTCCTTTTCTGGGTGCACGACCGCTCGCCCGGTCAGAAGCGAAGCTACGACCTTGCCGATGACAGCGTGGATGCGATCGTCCGCCTTCTCGCCCTGGCTCATCTGCCCGTGCTGCGTACGGTGAGACGCCAGATTCTCAAATGGGTCTCGACGATCGTCGCTGAGGGGCCCGGAGCCGAAGACATCGATGCCTGAGATTCACCTCGAGACCTTCATCGCCGCGCCGGCCGAGGTCTGCTTTGACCTCGAGCGCAACGTCGACGTTCATCAAGCCTCAACGTCGAGGGCCAGGGAAAGAGCTATTTCAGGGGTCACCGAGGGGCTCATGGACTTGGGCGATGAGGTCACCTGGGAAGCGAGGCAGTTCGGTTTCAAGTTCACGATGACGTCGAAGATCACTTCGTTCGATCGCCCCTCGGGCTTCAGCGACGAGATGCAGAGCGGACCTTTCGATTACTGGCGACATCATCACCGCTTTGAATCCGTGAGAGGCGGAACGCTGATGGTCGACGATCTGGAGTTCTCGTCGCCGCTTGGGCCGTTAGGCAAATTGGTCGATGCCTTGGTCTTATCCCGCCACGTGCGCAACCTGTTGAGCGAACGGAACGTCACTATCCGGCGCCTCGCGGAGCAGCAGATATGAGGATCGCGATCACCGGCGGCACGGGGTTCGTGGGACGACACCTCGCGGCAGCACTCAGCGCGGACGGTCACGAGGTGGCTCTGATCGCACGAGGGACCGACCAACGCGACTTGACCGCGCGTTCGCTTCCCGGTGCGACCTTCGCTCAGGCCGGCGTCACGAACCGCGAGGATCTGACCCGGGCGTTCGTCGGCTGCCACGCCGTGGCGCATTGCGCCGGCATCAATCGCGAACTTGGTGAGCAGACGTACCAACGCGTCCACGTCGAAGGCACGGAGGCGGTGGTCGAGGCGGCGCGAGCCGCCGGCGTCCAGAAGATCGTCGTGCTTAGTTTTCTGAGGGCGCGGCCGTCTTGCGGTTCGCCCTACCACGAGTCCAAATGGGCCGCCGAGGAAATCGTGCGGGATTCCGGGCTGGATTACACCGTCATCAAGGCAGGCATGATCTACGGACGCGGGGACCACATGCTGGACCACATCAGCCATGCCTTGTTCACCTTCCCGATCTTCCCCTTGGTCGGTCGCGAGCGTCTCGCCCGACCACTGGCTGTGGAGGATTTGGTGCGCGTCCTGACAGCAGCCCTCGTCCAGGGCCGCTTGACAAGGAAGACCGTCGCCATCACCGGGCCTGAGGAACTCCCGTTGAGCGAGGTTATCCGGAGGGTGGAGGATGTGATCGACAGGCCGCGACCCATGATCCGGCTGCCGGCCGCGGCTCACTACGTCATGGCCAGGATCTTCGAATGGACGATGGTTGTTCCACTAGTGTCTACGGCTCAGGTGCGGATCTTGACTGAGGGCATGACCGAGGCCCTACCATTCGCAACCCCTCTGCCTGACGACCTCCAGCCGCGTCTCGCCTTGACTCCAGAACAGATCAGAATAGGACTACCTGAGCCGGGCCGATTCGCTCTCCGTGACCTGAGATGGTGCCAGACTGGCAACGCGCTAGGTGCGTCGTGATCAATAGCGAATGGGAGCACCATCCTGTTCGCTTTGGTTGGCGCCTTCTCGGGAAATTGGCAGTTCAGGTTGTCTTGGCATCGTGCGGATGCATCTCTGGTCTGGTCATCTTTCCTGTTGTCGTCATCGCCGGGCTTATTCAGCCAATGCTCTTTTTACTCATCGGCGACGTGTGGCCGTTGATCGCGCTCACCTTGATCGTGCCGCGGCGAACGAGGGCTTTTGGCGTCGGCATGCTCTTTGGCACTGCCGCCATGCTCGCAACATACCCAGATTTGGCTCGATGTCTCGTGAGCTGTTGGCTACTCTAAGCTCGCAACCGACGACGTTTTGTACAGGAACCCTGCCGAATTTAGGCGAACTTCAACGACACGCAGCGGATTCTGGGGTCGTCGATCCGAATTACAACGGACCCTGGCGGACCTCAGCGGACGACCAACCTAGTAGCTGTTAACCGCAAGGTTGTCGGTTCGAGTCCGACCTCCGGAGCCACCGTTTTGAATACGAAACTGGCGCCAAAGCCGTAACGTAATGGCGGTGGACAAGGACCAACACGCGGATGCGCGTCCGCTTGGCCAAGAAGCCGGTCACGGCGAATCCGGGCTGCAGCGGCTGGAGTCCTTCAGTGACGGGGTAATGGCCGTGATCATCACGATCATGGCCTTCAACCTGAAGCCACCCGGCGCGCCCACTTTTTCCGCGCTGTGGGACAGGCTGCCTGAGTTGTTGGTGTACGTGTTGAGCTTTGCGTTTATCGGGATCTACTGGAACAACCACCATCACCTCCTGCGCAGCGCGACCCGAATCAGCAGCGCCGTGATGTGGTCCAACCTCCTGCTCCTGTTCTGGCTGTCGCTGATTCCGGTTCTTACCAACTGGCTTGGCAGCGACTACCACAACGCCCTTCCCGCGGCCGTATACGGGATCGACGGACTGCTCGCGGCCGTCAGCTATTACCTTCTGGTCCGGGCCCTGATCACTGCCAACGGACGGGAGTCGAGGCTTGCGCGTGCCGTCGCCGGGGACTTCAAGGGTCGGATCTCAGTGGTGATGTACATAGCCGGTGTCGCTGGCTCGGTTATCACGCCCTGGATCGCCTACACCATCTACGTGGCGGTGTCGTTGATGTGGATCATTCCGGACCGGCGCCTTGGTCCCCCGAGCGGCCGCCCCGCACAGCAGAAGCCCCCGACCACGGACGAGTAGGAGTGCAGTAACTGTCGTTGCATGAAGACTCTTCACCCTGCGTCAGCCTCGAATTGGAGCACAGGCCGGCGGCCGCCAGTGACATCGATTTTCTACAGCAATCCGGGCGGATTTAGGCGAACTTCAGCGACACATAGCTGATTCTCAAGCAACCGATTCGTATCCCACTGAACCTCAGCGGGATTCAGCGGACCCAGCGGAAGGCCGCTGTTAGCCGTAAGGTTGTCGGCTGCACTGCTGATCTACCGCCGCCCCAGCAGGTGTTGAGTGACAAGGACTAGGGGTTCACCGGGAACTTCGCCAGGCCTCTCGTACTCGCCCTACCCGCGGGTCCCCTCGGGGGGGATCAGCGTGCGCAGGGCGCAGCGCTGGCGCGTCCGGAGGGAACTGACCAGAGGCTCACCCCGCCGCCCGCACTGAGTTGCTGGTAGCCCGCACCCGCCAGCGCTGCGCTCGAAACTCGCTGGCCGCTGAACCCCGCGGGGGTGGGGGGATCGGGCTGCGCGTCAACGACGATGAACGGGCAGGTGGCCCCGGCGGGCAGCTGGTAGACGCGCTGCCGGTGAGCAGCGCGGACGAGCGGAGTGCCGGTCCCGGCCAAAGGTGCCCCGGGTGGGATCATCGCGACCACCGCCGCCGCCGCAGAGCTTCGCTCCAGGTCCGCGACATAGACCGGCAACATGGGAGGCACCGGTGAGAACGCCAAGAACGTGGCGGCGGCGGTGACGACAGGGAGGCCGGTCGCCACCGCCGCGCGAGCTCCCGCGATCCGCAGCCAACCCGCCCGCGGCCGCGCCTGGAGCCACGCGATGGCGCGGATCGATACGAATACGAGAAGCGGCACTAGCCCGATCCCGTACTGGTAGAGAAGACCGGACTGGCCCGATTTGGTCGAGAGTGCGGCCGGCAGCACGGCGAGCAGGGCGATCACGAAAAGTCGTGGCCGCAGAAGAGGCAGCCCGCCCAGCGCTGCGACCACGAGTGCGGTCGCAGCGGGGAACGGCCCGAACAGCACCTGCCGCATCCAGACCTGGGGCCTCGTCAGCAGCGCCAGTGCCACCGCGCCCCGCGTTGAGCCAAGGTAGCGGTAGTAGTAGATGAGGTCGTCGGGCGCGCCATTGCGGAACCGCGGCATGACGACCAGGACGACAAACACACCCCACATCACCGCGACGGCCGCCACCAACCAGCCCTCACGTCGGCGGTAGGCGGCCACCGCCAGCAATCCGATGGCGGCGGCCACCAGCGCGCCATCCTCTTTGAACAGCAACGGGGCGAGGGCCAAAACCACGAACGTCCACCGCTGTCTACGGTGGGCGGCGAGCAACGCCGCGAACGCGAGGGGGACCGCCATTGCCTCCGTGTGGAAGTCGTACGCGACGGCGCGCCATACGCCGACCTGGAGCAGGTACGCCGCAGCAATGGCCCACGCCGCGCGTGGGCCAAGCGTCTCTGCCGCGAGGTCCCATAGGGGGACCACCGCCAAACCCAATGCAGCGGACTGGAGCGCGAGCAGCAACACGGGAGAAGCCACCACCCGATACATCGCCGCGACGAGCCACAGGACTGGCTCGAAGTGCTGTCCCATCAGGTCGTAGGGGATGAAACTGCTGACGAAGCCCCGGCCCAATGAAGCGTTCCAGATCGCCTGGTCGAAGAACGCCAGGTCGTACGTCGTGCTGTGGAAGCTCGCGTAGCGGATCCAAGCAAAGGCGAAGAACAGTGCCGCTGCGCCCGCCGCGAGGAGCCAGCGTTTCAAGTGTGGACCTCAACCACCGGCTATCACACCTAGCACGACGGCGCCATGAAGGGCGATGACAGTTCGCCGGCTCCTCACCGAGCGATCAGCTGACCTGGAGGTAGTTTCGCCATACGGGCAGGAGGTGCACCGCGTGGCTCGTCATGCCGGGCAGCGGTGGTCGCCGGCCCAAGGAGAGGACAACGACCGCGCCCGCATCGAACGGTGCGGTGTGGGCGAATGCGTCGATGGCGCCGTCGATACCGCGAACTCCCGAGATGCGGACGTCCGGAATGCGCCAGGATGCGGCCCGTGGGTTAGACCCACTCGAGGCAAGGTAGTGGCGGCTGACAAGGCGAACTCCGTCGCTGAGACGCGCCACCGATAGGAACGTAGCTCGAACTGTCACCTGCGAGCTGCGATGAATGCGTACCGTCGCGCCTGTATGCACGGCAACACTTCCGGTAGTCCGGTGGGTTGCGAGGTGGGCTCCGAGAGAGGTCATGTCGGCCGCAAAGGCCCGGAGATTGCCTAGCCCGGACTGGGTGGAGTCGTACATGCTGTACGTCAGAGTCGGCGCCTCGGTGGTGAGGTACGCCGGTTCCGGCTCGTAGGTGTAGCCCGTGATCTCGCCTCGCTCGACGAGGTTGTCGAGCTCATGCACGACCGTGGCGATCAAGCGGGCGTCTTGACGCGCTGCACGATCCCGAGCTGCTGGAGCAACCGTTCGGCGCTGGCGAAGTAGTCGTGGATGTCGCCCTGGGACCTGACCCATTCGACGTAATGAGCGATGCCTTCTTCGGGCATCAGCGTCGGTTCGTAACCCGCGGCGCCGGCGAGCGTGATGTCGGGGGTGAGCGCGCGCATCTCCCCGGGGCGGAACTCTCCGCGGAGCTCAGGCTCGATGTCGACGCCCAGCGCGTCGCCGACCTGGCGCGCGACTTCGCGCACCGTGTTCGCGCGGCCGCTGCCGATATTGACTGCTTTGCCATCGAGCGCGGACGTCTCGGCGGCGAGCAAGTTGGCGCGCGCAACGTCGCCGACCCAGGCGAGGTCGCGCGATTGCAAGCCATCCTCGTACACGACCGGCGGCAGCCCCGCGAGTAGCCGTGTGGCGAAGATCGCGATGAGGCCCGTGTACGGGTTGTAGATCGACTGCCGCGGGCCGTATGTGCACGAATAGCGCAGCGCCACCGCCGGAATGCCTGTCTGTGCGCTCCACGCCAGCGCCAGCTGTTCCTCCGCCACCTTGGAGATGGCGTAAGAGTTGCCCCCGCCGGTGGGCGCGTTCTCCGGCGTGGGCGCAGCCTTGGTGGGCCCGTCGCAGACCGGGCACCGCACCTCGAAGTCGCCGGTCTCGAGCAGCTGCGGGTCGCGCGGACCGGGGAACTGCAAGCCGTGCTCAGCACATTCGACCGCGCCCTCGCGGTAGACCGCTTGCGAAGATGCGACCACCACCTTGGCGACCGGCAGCCGCTGGTCGCGGATGGTCTCCAGCAGGATCGCCGTCCCGCCGCAGTTGACATCGATGAACTTCGCGATCTGCGGCAGGTAGCCGCCGTAGGCGGCCTGGTGGAAGACGACATCGACATCGACCAGCGCTCGCGCAACGGCATCACGATCGCGGATATCCGCCGTCACCATCTCGACTGCCGCTGGCACCCAGGGAGGCAGGCCATTGCGATGAGTCACCGGCTCGAGCGCGTCGAGGATCCTGACCCGCCAACCCTGCTCTAGAAGCAGGTCCACGAGGTGGCTGCCGATGAGTCCGGCGCCGCCGGTCACGAGCGCCCGACTCATGCCACGACGCTCACGCTAATCCGGTGCGGGCCGCTCGCGCCGCCGGGGACGGTGCCATGCGACGTGATTTCCTGCGGCTGGCCGTTGCCGTCGGTGGCGCGCGCCACCAGCTTGTAGTCGCCCGGGCTCGCCGTCCAGTCGAGGCTCCACAGCACCCAGGCCAGCTTCGAGGGCCCGAAGTCGATACGCGCATCGGACCACGTGAGGCCTCCGTCCGTGCTCACCTCGACGCGGGAGATGCCGCGAACTCCCGCAAAGGCAATCCCGTGCACGGGCACTACGGGTTGCCCGCCCAAGCGCACCACGGACCTAGCGGCGGGCGAGTCGATGCGAGCGACCGTGTGCTCGTAGTACGGGTCCCAGCCCTGGCGCTCGTAATAGCCCGGCTCGGTCTGGGCCACCAGCGTGACGCGCGTGAGCCACTTCACGTGGACCTCGCCGTAGTAGCCGGGGATTATGATCCGGGCCGGCGCCCCGTGCCGATCGATCAACGGCGCGCCGTTCATCTCGTACGCCACCAGCGTCGTTTCCTGCATGGCCTTGCCGAGCGGGGCGGAGTGGGTGTACCCGTCCGCGGCGTGGAAGATCACATGGGCCGCGCTACCCTGTGCCTGCGACGGGGTGATGAGGTCCCGCAGGCGCGGGCCCTTCCACACCGCGTTGCTGATGAGGCCACGCCCGATGCTGTTGCTGATGCACTCGAGGGTGGTCAGCTGCTCCACGGCGGGCATCGCGCGCAAGGCGGCAAGGTCATAGGTGCGCGGGTTGTCGACCATGCCGTCGACGGTCAGCCGCCAGGTCGATGTATCGACGGACGGGTCGATCAGATTCTTCGTCACCGCGTACCACTTGTCGATCGGGGTCACGGGGTCGACTGGCGGGTAAGTCACCGTGCCGTCGTAGCCGAACGCGCCATCCCTGAACAGCAGACCGATGAGCGCGCCGTTGGCCAGCGCCAGCACGGCAACCGCCCCGCCGAGAAGGAAACTGCGCCGCTGCATTCCTGGCTGAGGTTCCGGCTCGGCCGGTAGCGCGGCGCTTTCGAGCCCGCGGCTCGTGAGCCAGAGAACCCATGCGAACAAGGCGAAGGCGGCGAGAAGGGCGATTGCATTGATGGTCGCGGCTGTACCACCGCCGACGCCGCGATAGTTCGCCTCGAGAACGGCGTAAAGGCCGAGCGTCGTAACTCCCCACGCGACGAGCACCGACACAGCCAGGAACCAACCCCGGCGCTGTCGGCGCGTGAAGTAGGCGCCGTACGCCGCCCCCGCCAGCACCATCACGGGGAACTCGGTGATGTAGGCGACCTCCTTCGACGTGGTCGCGCCCAGGATGCCAAGGACACGGAGGAAGGTCTGTGCGTCGAGATACGGCAGCAGGCGGTCGGGCAGCAGTTCGCCCAGAAGCGGGACGCCGATTGTGATTCGGAGAAGCAGGAAGAACAGGGTCATCACGACCCCGGCGAAGGTGCCGGCAAGGAGGCCACGTCTCAGCGCCGCCCGGCGTTCTGCCATCACACCGGGACCTCGGCGGCCAGGTTATGAATCACTACTCTCGTCCGCGCGAGACCGGGCGTCCTTGCCGCCGCTGCGCGGAGGTCATCCAGGTCCTCGACCTCGTCGACGTCGAACTCGGCGGGCAGCGTGGCGACACGCAGGCCGCGCGGGTTGCATGCGGCGAGCACCGCCTCGAGGGTGTTGCCCGCGCTCATCGGCGCGGCCCGCAGGATGTCGTGGTAGGCGCCCATGGCGACGAGGTAGTAACCGCCATCGTGAGTCGGGCCTAGGACTACGTCGTGGTTGTCGAGCAGCGCGAACGCTGTCTGCACCCGCTCGGGGCCGACCTGCGGCGAGTCCGATGCAATCAACGCGACACGCTCCTCGCCTCGCAGTGCAGCTCCGCGGAACAGCCGGTCCTGGCGGACACCCCAGCCGCCGTCGCCCTGCGCCCTGACGCGCAAGCGCTCGCCCGTGCCCAGAGCGGCGGCAAGCTCCGGGGCTCCGCCGTCCGGCGTCAGGTACCAGGCCACCTCGTAGTTGGCGCGGGAGAAGTTCTTCGCGATGTCGCGCAGAAAAGCAACGTAGAGGTACGTCGCGGCGGCAACGCCAACCGTCCGCGCCAGCCGGGTCTTCACCTCGCCGAGCCGCGGCGCGCGCGCCGCAATATACAGGATGTCGCTCACGCCCGCGTCCAGTTGCGGTATCGCCACGTGGTCGCGAGGATGGCCCAGCCCGCCCGCAGGCTGCCGTGCAGCGTCCCGCCAACCTTGGAGACGCCGATGCGCCGCCGGTAGTTGACCGGCACCTCCCTGTACCTGTAGCCGGCGCGCGCCGCCTTGACCATCATCTCCACCGACCAGCCATAGGTGCGCTCGCGCATTTCGAGCGCGTTGAGGCGGGCCGGCCGGATCGCACGCAGCGGCCCAAGGTCGGTGACCTCGAGGCCGTACAGGCGGCGCATGAGCCAGCCCGTCAGGCGGTTGCCGAACACCTGCTGGGGCGTCATCGCGCCCGCTTCGACCCGCCCCTGGCGCCGCGAGCCAACCACGAGGTCGGCCTCGTCGCGCAGCACCGGCGCGAGCAGGGCGTCGAGGTCAGCGGGGTCGTCGGAGGCGTCACCGTCGAGCAGGACCAGCACGTCGGCGTTGCTGGCAGCGCGCACGCCTTCGAAACATGCGCCCCCGTAGCCCGCCGTTTCCAGCCGGATAGCCCGCGCCCCGGCCGCCTCGGCGACCCCGGCGGTGCCGTCGGTAGAGCCGTTGTCCACCACGATCACGTCGGCGAAGTGCACGGTTGGGTGCTCGCGCAGCGAGCGAACCACTGCTGCGATGGCCTGCGCCTCGTTGAGTGCCGGGATCACGGCGGCGATCCGCGGCGCCCGTCGGCTGCCGGTCAAACCCTTGCCTTGTGCAGACCGCTGGCGCATTCACAGGCGGCATCCGTCGAGATCCGCGGCACCAGGGCGGCGATCAGTCCGCGGACGCGGTCCACGTTGGCCGCGAGCACAGCCAGCACGTCGCTCGCCTCCGCTGCCGGACCACCGTCCTCGCGCCGCGCATCGCGGTCGGTTACAAGCGAGATGTTCAGGTAGCACATGCCGAGCTCTCGCGCCAGCGCGACCTCCGGGTACTGCGTCATGTTGACCACGTCCCAGCCGCACGACGCGAACCATCGCGACTCCGCGCGCGTGCCGAAGCGCGGGCCCTGGACCACCACGACGGTGCCCTGTTGCTGGCCCTGCAGCTGTTCCGTCTGCATCGCCTCCCACGCCGTGGCGCGGAGCTCCGCGCAGTACGGCTCGGCAGTGCTGATGTGGACCACCTCGGGCCCGTCGAAGAACGTGTCGGCGCGGCCGCTGGTGCGGTCGACGAACTGGTCGCATAGCACGAAGTCGCCGGGCGCAACCTCGTCCCGCAGGCTGCCAACGGCGCACGGGGCGAGAACCCGGCGCACCCCCAGGCTGGCCAGCGCCCACAGGTTGGCACGATGTGGGATCCGGTGGGCGGGAAACTCGTGGTTCCGGCCGTGGCGGGCCAGGAACGCCACCTGCCGACCGCCGATCTCGCTGAGCCGGATGCTGTCGCTGGGCGGGCCGTATGGCGTCTCGACATGGATCTCACGGGCGCCGGCACTCAAGCTGTAGAAGCCGGAGCCACCGATCACGGCGACCTCTGCCTGGGTCGAGCTCTTCCCGATTGCCACTCTCTCTTGGTGAGGCTTCGTTGCCACAGCGAGCTCCCAAACTCGAGAGGCATGAGCAGCCTCTCACCCGGGTCGATTTCTTGCGCCTTCGAATCCGGACCAAGCGCTCCTATTCCCTGCGGCCCCATATCGGAGGGAATTAGATGGGCTTGTGGGGATTTGGATGGGTGAGATGAGCCACCCGAAGACGGGCATTCGGGAGCAGCTAGCGGACCTCGGGCCTGGACTGCTGAAGTACGCACGCTCCCTGACCGCCACTGCGGCGGATGCGGAGGACCTCGCCCAGGAGACAATGGCTCGCGCGCTCCGCTTCCAAGATCGCTTCGAGCCCGGCACAGATGCCCGGGCGTGGCTCTACACGATCTGCCACCGGCTGCACCAGCAGAGCTGGCGCAATCAGAAAACACGGCCCCAGAGCTTCCCGCTTCCGGGGATGCAGCCCGGTGAGGACCCGACGGATATGGCCCTTGTCAGTCCGCTGGCGGTCGAACCTGCGGTGATGCGCCGCTTCGAGCACCGCGAGGTCGTCCGCGCCTTCGCGCGGCTGGGCCAGGAGCACCAGAAGGTGCTGCGCCTCTATGCCGTCGAAAACCGCTCCTACGACGAGATCGCGACCAAGCTCGACATACCGATCGGAACGGTGATGTCGCGCATCTTCAGGGCGCGGCGCAACCTCGTGCGATCGTTGTTGGAGGAGGGGGTCCTGTGAACTGCGACGTGGCGCGCGAGTACTGCGGGGCCGTCGCTGACGGGGAGCTGGAGCTCGTACCCGCGCCGGTGCTGGAGCACATCCATGCATGCCCCGACTGCAGCGTCGAGGTGGAGTGGCAGCGCGAGGCGCAGGTAGCGGTGGCGGCCGCTCTGGTCGCCCCGCTCGGCGATCCGGTCCCAGCGCCGGCGCGGTGGCGGTGGGCAACGGCCCGCATGCGCTGGGCAGTCGGCGTTGCCGCGGTCGTGGCGGTCGGGTTGGCGGTTATTGGGCTGCGTGCCGATGTCAACAGCGGATCGTCAGCCGAAGCGGCGATGCTCGACGCTTCCCACAGCTTTGGTAGCCCCGCTGGCATCGTAAGCGGGGATAGGTCAGCTGTGGAGGGTTGGACCGCCGGCGTCGGTGTCCCGGTCCAGGTCATGCCGATCAAGGGCGACCAACTCACTGGCGCGCGCCTCAGCCGCGTCATGAACCATGGCGTGATGACCTTGATCTTCGCGGGCTCAGGCGGCAGGGTGGAGGTATCGATGGTCCCCGCCCGATACGCCGCGCAGTGGCCCGACATGGAGGCGAAGGCCGTCGACCACCGGCCGGTTGGATTGCTTCGTCACGGCCAGGACAGCCTGATCATCGTGGCCGGTACCGACGCGCAACTACATGCCACTATGGCTCTGTTGCAGGGCTAGAGCTGGAGCAGGACAACTCGAACAGATGGCCCGGTGAGACAGGCTATTAGGCCGTCTGGCGCGGTTTGCAGCGCTTCTAAACCATCACCTTTCTCATGACCACCTCCTCGTTATCGACGTGACCTGTATCCCTCTAACCAGCAAGGCGGGCGAAGTTCGTCGCTAGGTCACGGCATATACGGAACCTGTCGAGCCTAGATTTGCGTCTGACGAGCGAGCTCTTGGTGGTCGCAGGCGACCATCGTCTGCAGGGGAAATCGCAGGGATGCGTGGCGTGAATACAGGTCTCACCTTTTCCAGAGTCAGCTGGCCAAGGCGGCCAAGCGGCCCGCCCTGGTTACCCCGCGCCGGCATCAGGCGCCCGATCCTCGCGTACGTCGTGGCCACTGTTGCTCCGATTACGCTGACCGCCGCATTCGAAACTCTTCACCGGGGATCGCGTGAGTACGTATTCGTGTACCTGGCTGTGGTGGCGTTCCTTGGCTTCACCTATGGGTTGGGCCCGGCACTGGTGGCCGCTGTGGCCAGCTTTTTCCTCATCGACTACGCGTTTGTTCCGCCTTTCTACACGTTCACCCTCATCGACGAGCAGGATGCCTTCAACCTGGCCTCGCTGATCGCAGCCGCCGTCCTGGTCAGCCGCCGGCGGTCGCAGCAGCGGCGAGCCGAAGCGGTGGCCCTGTTGCTCGAGGACGCGAATGTAGAGCTGTCGCGTCTCAACCGTGAACAGGCGGCTGCTGCCGAGGCACGACTTGACCTCGCCCTCGCGAATGAGCGTCTTGAGAACTTGGCGCGCAACGACCAGATGCGGCAACGGTTCCTGGCCGACATCTCCCACGACTTGCGCACCCCGATCACCTCGATCATCACAGCCGGCACCGCGGCCCTCGAGGATCAAGGCCTCGACCCTGAGACTCGGCGGAGTCTTCGCACAGGGGTGGCCGAGGCCTGGCGTTTGAACCGACTGGTTCGCGACATGCTTGACCTGGCCAGGATCGATGAGCAAGCGATCGAGCTCGAAGTGGAGGCACTCGACCTCGCGGTGGCTGTCAGGGCGGCCGCTGACCGGGTTGAGGCTGACATGGCCGAGCCACGGGTCGAGGTCGACCTGGACGAGGAGATCCTTGTGCTTGCAGACTGGGACCGCCTCGGCCAGATCCTCGATAACCTCCTAAGCAACGCTGATAAATTCGCGCCGCGCGGGTCCCGGATCTGGGTCTCCGCCGTGCCGGATCTCAACTGCCAGCGCGCCGTCGTCCGGGTCCGAGACCAGGGTCCAGGTGTCCCATACGAACTGCGGAGCAGCGTCTTCGACCGGTTCGTCAAAGGCGTGGATTCCCTCGGCGGCACGGGCCTGGGGCTGGCGATCGTGCGCGGCTTGGTCGAAGCCCACGGTGGCACCGTCGAGCTGGAGACCGCGAACGAGGTTTCGGGAGCCTCATTCGCTTTCACGCTGCCGCTCGCATTCGAGGGTGCGTGAGGGATGCTGGCTGAGTCTGCCCTGGGCGCTGGCGGCCCTCGACTTCTGCTGGTTGAGGACGATGGCGTGCTTCGGGACGCGATCGCCCCGCCGATCCGTCGCCACGGATACCAGTTGACGGCTGTGCCGAGTGGCCTAGAGGCGGTGCGTGAACTCGAGGGCGCGCTCTTCGACCTGATGCTGCTGGACATCGAGATGCCCTTGATCGACGGCTGGGAAGTGCTCCAGAGGCTCGGAGGCCGACGCATGCCGGCGGTGATGATGATCAGCGCCCGAGGCGACGAGAAGGACAAGGTCCGAGCCCTCGACATGGGAGCCGACGACTACCTCGCCAAGCCTTTTGGCACCTCGGAGCTGCTCTCCCGGATTCGAGCCGTTCTCCGGCGTGCGAGCCCGCAGTTCGCGCCCGCCAATATCGTCGAGCGATGTGGTGTCAGGGTGGATTTCGGGCAGCGCATGGTTTGGCGCAATGGCGTTGAGGTCAAGCTCTCTCCTACCGAATACCTTCTGCTGGTGGCCCTCGCAAGAAATGCGGGGTGTGTTTGCGATCACCGCGCATTGCTTCGCGAGGTCTGGGGGCCCGAATACATCGACGAGTGGACCTACCTGCGCACTTTTGCCAAGCGGCTTCGAGCCAAACTCGAGACCGATCGAGCGTTCCCCGAGGTGATCGTGAGCATCCCCGGCCGCGGCTATCGGTTCGGACCGGCTGAGCACACCGAGGTGCGCGCCGCCTCCTGATCGGCCGGCGGCCCCTGGCCAGGGCTACGAAGTTCCGGATTTCGTTAACGCGACGTTCACGGGCTGGGCGGTAGCTTGCGCCCATTGTGCGGTCGGTAGCCGCCGAGCCGGTGGCGCGTGACGGCGCCCCGGCTCTCTTCTTCCTAAGCGACTAAAGATCGTTCACGCGGCGTTCACGCGACAGCCGATAGCCTGCGCCGATGGTGAACCCAGAGGTCCTTCCATACGCACTTCTGGCACCTGAGCGCGCCAGCGCGTTGGCCGAGCCGGCCAGGTCCACCGCACTCACGATCCGCACTATCCGCGATGCGTCCGAAGCCCTGAGGGAGCTTCGCATGCAGGACGCGATAGAGGACTACCGCAAGGTCCTGGAGGTCGAGCCGGACAACTTCTACGCACTTGCCGGGATCGGCATCGCCCTGACCCGCGTCGGTCTCACGGACCAGGCTCTCCCCGCGCTGCAGCGGGCGTCGATGATGCGCCCCCCCAGTTGGGAGGCGTTCCAGGTGCTGGCGGCCTGGACCCGCTTCGCCGAGCGCCAGGGCGAGGGGAATTTTCGCCGGTCGACGGCGACGGCGCCGCCAAAGATCGTGGTGCGGATCCTGGAGCGGCTCACCGGCCGCACCGCCGCGCCTGATGCCGGGCCCTTGGTGCCCGTTCCGGGGCTTAGCGGCCCGAGGAGGCTGTCATGAGCGAGGCGTTGGGATTGGGATTGGTCCTGGGGATGCTCGGCATCATCGCGATGCGCACCATTGGCCCGGTCAAGGCCGTGCCCAAGGGCAAGGAATTGATGGTTGTGCAGGCGCGGTTTATCGATCGGCTCCTGCTGCACCGCTTCCAGCTGATCAGCCTGCTGGCGATCCTCGCGCTGGGCTCCGGTGGCGTGGGGACACGCTGGATCGCGCACCCGACCTTCCTGGTCGCCGTCGGCGCCACCGTCGTCCTGCTACTAGTGCCCTTCAGGTACTTGATCACGACCGAGGGGGTCAACACCCACACCTCGTTGGTCAAGGACTGGAGCGAGTTCAGGACCTACCAGGTCGAAGGCAGGCGGGTCGTACTCCGGGGGGACGGATGGACCCGGCGCGCATCGCTGTACATGTCCGACAACAACCGCAAGGACCTGGAGCGGGTGCTCAGGAGTCGTGGGCTGCGACCCGCCGGAGACGGCGCTGAGATCTCGACGCGCAAGAAAGCGTCGGCAAGGAGGTAATTGATGCGAACCTACGGTGCCCCTGAAGCCAACGGTGACGAGGGCATTGCCCTGGTCGCATTTTTTGTCGGCCCGACGCTGATCGTGGCGGGCTGGGCGTACGCCACCGACCTGCTCCAGGTCGTACTCGTGCTCGCCGGGATAGCGGTCCTGGCGGCCTCGGTCTACTACATGATCCGCAGCCGCAGCGTCGGGGACGGTAGCTGATGCGGCAGCCACTTGAGGTCCAAAAGATAGGGAGGTCTGATCGCTTGAAATCTTTGCTGCGGAAATTCCAGGGGCTCACGGGCGCCCGGACCATGTTGCTCTTGGTGGTCGTGCCGATCGCCATCATCTTCATTACCGGCTGCGCCAACTCGCCGGCCGCGCATTCCAATGGCGACCCCTCAGGTACGGGGACGGGAACGCGATCTGACACCATCGGCGCGACCCAGGGCGGCCCGCAAGTGACCACGGACAGCTCTGGGAAGGTCACCGGCGACGACCTCCAGAAGAACAAGGACAAGGAGCCGCTGGCCTACCTGCTGGCTGATGTCGTCGGCCAGAACCGGATCTCGGCGAACCTGGTCTGGACGCTGGTCACCGGCTTCCTGGTCATGTTCATGCAGGCCGGGTTTGCGCTGGTTGAGACCGGCTTCACGCGACTCAAGAACGCCGGCCACACCATGATGATGAACTTCATGGTCTACGGGCTGGGCATGCTCGGCTACTTCATCGCCGGGTTTGCGTTCCAGTTCGGCGGCGTCGGCGCGGTCGCCAGCCTTGGCGGGACGGCGCCTCTTACCGGCGCCGGTGGTGAGTGGGTAATCAACCTCTTCGGTAAGCCCTTCGGCCTGCTGGGAACCAACGGGTTCTTCCTTGCGGGCGGCACGTACGACGTCGCTGTGGCTGTCCTCTTCCTGTTCCAGATGGTGTTCATGGACACCGCCGCGACGATCCCCACGGGGGCGATGGCGGAACGCTGGAAGTGGTCCGGCTTCGCGGTCTTCGCGTTGTTCTGTTCGACCCTGACCTACCCCGTGTTCGGCAACTGGGCCTGGGGCGGCGGCTGGCTCTCACAGCTGGGTGCCAACTTCGGTCTGGGCCACGGCTACGTCGACTTCGCCGGGTCGGGCGTCGTCCACGCCGTCGGGGGTTGGATGGGTCTGGCCGGCGCGATGGTGCTGGGGCCGCGGATCGGAAAATACAACAAGGACGGATCCGTAAACGCCACGCCGGGACACAACCTGACGTTGGCGGCCCTGGGAACGTTCATCCTCGCCTTCGGTTGGTTCGGGTTCAACCCCGGCAGCACGCTGGGTGCCTCGGGCGCGGGCCTCAACCGGATCGGCATCATCGCCGTCGACACCATGCTGGCCGGCGCTGCCGCCAGCTTCAGCGCGATGGCATACACCTGGATCCGGTGGGGCAAGCCTGACCCCGGGATGATGATCAACGGCCTGCTCGCGGGCCTGGTCGCGATCACTGCACCCAGCGGTTTCGTGAGCCCGGTCAACTCGGTGATCATCGGCCTGATCGCCGGCGTTCTGGTGATTGGGGCGGTGTGGACCTTCGACCACATCTTCAAGGTCGATGACCCGGTCGGCGCGATCTCGGTGCACGGGGTCTGCGGCACCTGGGGAGTGCTTTCGGTCGGGTTGTTTGCTGACGGGACGGCAAACTACGGGGGCGGCTGGAACGGCGTCACCGGCAGCGTCCACGGCCTCTTCTACGGCGATCCGGGCCAGCTGGTGGCGCAGCTGATCGGCGCAGTGACGTGCTTCGTGTACGTCTGGGGCCTCTCCTACATCTTCTTCAGGATCGTGGATCGCGTCCTCGGCATGCGGGTGACACCGGCGGTCGAGCTGGCCGGCGTGGACATCCCGGAGATGGGCATGATCCCTTATCCCGAGGATTGGGGAGCACCCGAAGAAACGCCGGTTCCACCGATGGCGCCAGCGTATCCCTGAGGTAACGCGAGCGAATTGCTGGAGCTCACCCTCGCCCTGATCCTGGTGGGGGGAAAAGCAGCCGGGGACCTGGCAACCCGGCTGCGCCAGCCCACAGTAATCGGCAAGATCGTGGCCGGCCTCATCTTGGGGCCGGCCATCGCCTTTCTCGTTACCAGCATTCCCGGCAGCGGCGGCTTGGCGCAGCTGAGAGGACAGTTGAGCCTTCTCTCGGGCCTTGGTGTCGTGTGGCTGTTGTTCCTGGTCGGCCTGGAGACTGAATGGGACCAGCTCCGTGCGCAGGGACGGGCCAGCCTGGTGACGGCGATCGGAGGCGTCGTGGTCACGATGGCGTGTGTCGGGCTCGTCGACATCCCGCTCGGACTCAAGCCGTCGACCAGCCTGCTGGTGGCGGTGGCGCTGGCGGCCACCAGCGTCAGCATCAGCGCCCAGGCGCTCCTGGAGATGGGTCGTCTCAACAGCCCCATTGGAATGACGGTGCTCGGTGCCGCGGTCATCGACGACCTCATCGGCCTGGTCGCGTTTTCGCTGGCGGCTGCCGCCGTCGCCGGGAAGGCCTCGGAGCTGCCTCTCAAGATTGGCGGACTGCTGGCGTTCGCGGCGATCGCCGTGGCGGCCCTCGCGTGGCTCGGCAGGCCGCTGCTGCGGTGGAGCGGATTGCTTCGGACCCGGGAGGCCGGGCTTGCGATCGGTTTTGCCCTGGCGCTGCTGCTGGGGGCGATCGCCGAAGGCGCCGGGATGGCGGCTATTACCGGCGCCTACGTGGCCGGCGTGGCGCTCTCGCGGGCGGCTGGCGAGCACCTTCGCGACGGCGCCCGCGTGGTCGTATACGCGTTTTTCCTGCCGGTGTTCCTGGTCAACGTGGGGATCTCCGCCAGCGGCTCCGACCTGGTCGCCGGCCTCATCCCAGGCGCCGTTCTGACGGCCGCCGCGATCGCCGGAAAGATCATTGGCTGTGGTCTCGGGGCGGCGGGCACCGGGCTTCGAGGCCGCTCGGCGGTGGCGGTGGGGATGGGGATGATTCCCCGGGGTGAGGTGTCGCTCGTCCTTGCCGCGTTCGGCGCCCAGGTGGGCCTCATCCCAGGCAACCTGCTGGCGGCGATAGTCATCGCGGTCGTGGCAACCAGCCTGGTCTCGCCCTTATTGCTGCGTCTTGTCATCGGCGGAGGGCTTGCGCCCCTGCCTGTTCCGGAGACAACCTGATCAACATGATGGAAACAGAGATAGATGTGATCCTGGTCGACGACGAGCCCCGGGTGGCTGCGGCGCTGGCGTTCGCCACCGAGGGCACCGAGGTTCGGCTCCGTCCGGTGCAGGACGCCGAGCACCTCTGGCAGGAGATTGACGTGAGGTTGCCGGCGCTGATCCTGCTCGACCTTCAGCTCGGAGATCAGTCAGGTTTGGACCTCTGCGTCGACCTTCGGGCCAACCCGGAGACCGCGACGCTGCCCATCCTGGCCCTCAGCGGCTTCACCGATCCAAAGGTCAAGGACTCAGCTTTCAGCGCCGGGTTCGACGACTACATCGTCAAACCGTTCTCTCCGGAGGAGCTCCTGGTGCGAATCCGCGCCCACCTCCGACGCGCCTCCGGTGGAGACGCTCGATGAACCTGGAGCAGCCGATCTCGGCGCTTCGCTCGGTCGTTCACCTGGCGCCGCCCGTGGTCGGGCAGAGCGACGGAATCGCGCGCATGGCGGCAGCCATCGCAGCGGCGCCGGAGGCGGGCGTCGCGTTCGTGGTCGACGACCAGACCCACCTGCTCGGGGTTGTGACGCGGAAAGACCTCGACACGCAGCTGCTCGCGCTGGCGCTGCCGAAACTTGCCGCTCGTCGAGTCGATCTCGCCGACCAGAAGGAGGTCTGGGGATGGGCTCACGGCGTCGATGCGACGGCTGCCAACCTGATGGTGGGCATGGCCGTGGCTTCGGTCGACGAACCGCTCAGCAAAGCCATAGAAAGGGCGATCGCCGACGGGCGCGACGTGGTGCCGGTGGTTGACAGTGACAAACGGCTGCTCGGGTACATCAGCGTCTTCGAGGTCCTCGCCGCTCAGCTGGAGCCGGAGAGCTGATGCCCACAGCCCCCATCGCCGACCGAAGCCGGGACGAGCTCGACTTCCTGACCCGGCTGCTCGCCAGCACGGCGAGCGCGGTCGACCACGATGCCTTGCTGACGGCGGTGATCGATGAGACGCGGGCGGCGACGGGGTCCCAGGTCTGCTCCCTCTACCTCTGGCACGAGCCAACGTCGGAGTTGGTCCTGACAGCGACGAACGGGCTGTCCCAGTCGGGGATCGGCCGTGTGCGCCTGGGTCTGGGCGAAGGAGTGACCGGTTGGGTGGCGAAGAACCGCAAGCCTCTGGTCGTCCGCGACACCAGGAAGGACAAGCGGTTCCGGTGGGTCAAGGGGCTGGACCAAGACCGGTTCGTCTCGATGCTGTCGGTCCCGGTGATTGCGGGCGATCGACTGGTTGGGGTGGTCAATATCCAGACCGAGCAGAGGCACGTCTTTGGTGACGACGAGATTGCCTTCCTGGGGGCGATTGGCGGCCACATCTCGGGCATCGTCGAGCGCAGCTCGCTGCTGCACGAGCTCAGCGGCCTTCACCAGCAACGAGCCGAGCTGCTGATGATGCTGGCGCACGACATCAGCACCCCGTTGGCCATCGCCCGCAGCTACCTGGCGGGAATCCGGGACCGGGTCGACGCCAATCTCAAGAAGCCGGCGGTGCTGGCCGAGGAAGAGCTCGCCCGGGTCGGCGCGCAGTGCCGTCGAGCCCTGGACTCGCTGCAGCTGGAGTCGGCCCGTTCGCCATTGCATCGCGTGATGGCCGACCCCAAAGTACTGCTCACCGAAACAGCCCGACGGCTCCAGGCTGTGGCCGGCCTTCGCCGCATCATCACTCGGGTCCCGATCCGGGCGCCGGAGATCTACTGCGACCCCGACGCCGTACAGGAGGCCCTTCTCAACCTGGGCGACAACGCCCTCAAACACTCTCCCGGCACCAAGCCCATCTGGATGCGCCTACGCATGACGCCGATGGTGGCATTGTTCGAGGTGATCGACCGCGGTAACGGCATCAACGCCGACATGCTGGCCCGACTGTCCCAGCCTTTCGAGCGGGGAAATGGCGATGTGCCGGGCACCGGCCTGGGCCTGTACGTGGCCCGCCGGATCGCCGAGCGCCACGGCGGCAGGCTGCTGGTCGAGTCCGAGCTTGGCAAGGGCAGCACCTTTCGGATCGAGTTGCCGTGCTGAGGCCTCGTCTTCCGAGGCGACCGCCAGTGGGCGGGCCGCCGGTGACCACCAGCGCCGGGCTTGACGACGAGCACCTGGTGGGTTTCGTCAAGACGGCGACCTGGCGCGGATGGAGAGGCGGCTTCCTGATCGCTCCGCGTGGACTCTCGAAATGGATCTGGTCACTCGAGCCCGTCGCCGACCAGGAAGGTGTGGTCATGGTCGACCTCGCCCGCTTGAGGGAGATGGACTCGCTTCGCGCCTGCCGCTATCTGGCGGAGATCCTCGGTCTCCCGCTCGCCAAGGTGGCGGCGGCGATGGGCATCAAACACCTATACGGACCCCACGAGAACGAGGTGCGGAGGAGGCTGCGCCGCGCCCAGGAATGGGGGACCGAGGAGCTCGACATGGCCCGTGCCGAGGACTGCCTGCGCGAGCACCTTGGTCGCGTGATCGACCGCTGGGACGCGCCGCTGCGCCTGGTCTGGAGCTATCCGCCCGCCCCGATATCAGAAGGGGAGGAGACTGGTCTGACCGGCCGATACAAGCGCTGCTTGGCGCGGCGCCTGGTCCAGGTCCGGGCACCGCGCCCGGTGTTCCCAATCGGGGTGATCCTGGCCGATGCCGCCAGGTCGGCTCGGGAAGCGGTCAGCCGGCGGACGGGAACCGCCTGGCTATGGGAGAGACCCATCTCGTGGTTCCAGTACGACGCGGCGTGGGTTGCCATCGGTGGCGACTGGCAGAAAGGCTCCAGTGGTAATCCCTTCAGTCCGACACGCGCTCTGTATGCGATGGGAGTGTCCTTTCACCTGGAGCCCTCAATCGCATACATGTATTCCGCGACTGCCTAGTCGGAGTCGATTGACAGCTTCTGGCCGCTTCTGTCAGGAGGGTGCGGCTTGCCGCTCCCGTCGGTGGCGTTGGTATTCCAGAAAGGTCAGCCAGGCCACGAAGATGTCGAAGACCGTGAGCGCGACCAGCCCAACCGACGGCGCGAACGTCATCCGATAGACCTGATACAGGATGAATAGCCCAAGGAACGCGATCATCCAGGGGTAGGCCCAAATTTGGTTTCTCAGCAGCGCCGCAACGAGCACAATCTTCACTAGCCCGTGGGAGAGCAGGTAGAGCGCTCCGAACAGCAGCGCCGCCCCCTTCAGCCCGTTTGCGTAATTGAGAGCGTGAGTCGCTAGGAAGTCGTGAGGGTCTTGGGATAGCTCGTGCTGCGTCAGCGTCCCCACGATCCGGTCGATCGTCGCCGGTGTCACTAGCAGCAGCAGCAACCCCCCGATCATTTCGAGCGCCCCGTCCAGACCCTTGAGGATGATTGAGACCTCGAACGTGCGATCGAGCACATCCCTTGGCTTGAACGCAACGGTTGGCATCCCGGAAGTATGCCGTCATTGTTTGCCCTGCCCCCACCCGCGACGCGCATAGCGCGACGCCCTCGTCTAGATCGAAACCCCGGTGAGCCGCGCGATCGCCAGCCCGATTCCAAGCACTACAAGCGCGCCTCCGGCCAGGCGTTCGGCGCCTTCACGAGCCCTCCCTCCAATCCGCGAGCCGACCGTCAAGCCGAGTTGAGCGACGGCGAACGCCTGGCCTGCGATCAGGGCCAACGCGAGCAGGAGCGGGGCTCGGACAAGACCGAGGGTGAACCCGATGGCAAGCTCGTCGAGGCTGATGCTGAGACCAAGTCCGAGCACTGCCAGCCCGCGGGTGCGCGACAGTAGCTCTACTCCAGCCTGGTCGTCATCGTCGCGCGAGACAAGCATGAAAACACCAAGGCCGATCAATACCACGGCCGCTGCGAAATCCGCGTAGTGCCCAATGGCGGTACTTGCCAGCCGTCCGACGATCAGGCCGGCAACCGGCATACCGCCCTCAAAGGCGGTGAAGATGGCGCTCACGCGCAGGCGTTGATGCGGCTGAAGGCCGGCCACTCCCAGCGCAGCAGCGACGGCAAACGTATCCAGGCCCAGCGGTACCACAAGTAGTAGGAGCTTCACCAAAAGCCCACCAGGTCCATCCATTGGCGGGCTGCGGCCCACTCTTCCATCGGCGCGATCACATCGACCTCAACCCGGAGATCGTCGACCGAATGACTGGCAGAAAACCAAGGGCAGCTTGGCGTGCACTGTCGCCGAGATCTGGCGACGGTCGGGCCTCTCCCCAGCCCGCCCTGCCGGCGGCTCGTCAGGCTAAAGCGCCTCTTCGAGGAATAAGCTCACGCTGCGTTACTTCCGCTGGGAGGTAAGGATAAGGCCCGCGACGAGAGCCGTTCGAGTCCGACCTCCGGAGCCAGTCAGCGCTCACCGCCACCGAGTCGCGACCCGACTGATATCAGCTCTGCAACGAACCTCTGCAACCGCCGTTGCAGGCTATCCGATGCGAGCTCGTAGCCATCCTGGCCCTCAACCCAATCCGTGTCGGTGGTAACGAACTGAGTGGGAATGGCGATTGCGCCCAGGCCACGAGCGACGATCCGTAATTGGTCGACGGCCTGGGTAGCGGGGATGCCACCGCCATTAGACGCGAGGCCGGTTGCCTTGCCCTCGAATTGGGCGACGCTGAGGTTGTCGAGGGCGTCCTTGAGCAGACCAGAGAACGAGTTGTGGTAGTTGGGTGACGCGAGAACGAAGGCCTGAGCAGCATCAGCTGCCAGGGTCAGGCGGTGCGCCTCGGGGTCAGGGTTGAGAAGTGGGTCCCGGTGATACTGGGGGTCCGGCGAGGGTAGCGGTCGCTCGCCCAGGTCCCAGCGAATGGGCTCGTGCCCGGCGCGCGACAGCTCGGCGTCGATGATTCTCAGCATCGCGCTGGTGTGCGACGGTCGATGGAGACTTCCGCCGAGTAGCAATACCTTCATCGGAACAACCTCCCGTAAACGTACCGCGACGGCGCTGCAATCTGCGGCGCGGCCATTCTTCACCGATCAGGCGAAACGTCGGTCTCGTGGCGTCGTAACCCCAGGAGGTATCGAAAACCGTCGAGACCTATGGGGTACAGAAGGAGAAAGCGATGGGCGACCAGCCGGCCATTTCAACCAAACTGACCACGCGCCGCAGGTTCCTGGGCGCGACCGCCGCATTGGGGGTGAGCACGGTGGGCGCCGGCACTCTTGCCGGTGGCCTCTCGATCGCGGCGCAGGCGTCTGATGGACTGACTCGGGGCGATGCCGACATCCTGCGATTCCTCTCAGCCATAGAAATCATCGAGACCGACCTCTGGCAGCAGTACAACGAGCTTGGCGGCATCCAGGACGATGAAGTCCCCGGTGGCGGTGGCAGCGACAAATACATAGCGGCCCTGACGGTGCTCGACGGCGACATGCCGCAGTACATCCACGACAACACCGAAGACGAATTCACTCACTTCAGCTTCCTCAATTCCTACCTGGTGGCGCACGGCGGCCAGGCGGTGAACCTGGACCGCTTCCGCACCCTTCCCAGCAGCAAGGCGACCGGCGCCCAAAACATCCCACGCCTGACCAACCTGATGGAGCTCACTGTCGACACCAGCTGGTGGACCCGTTATCGGAGTAGGTCGAAGAACCCGGATTCGCCCTTCAACGACTCATTCCCGCAGGCGGTGCCGGGACTTGCCAACGGCAGCTTTCCAGCCATCCCAAGGTCGGATGCTGACCTCGGCCCAGACGACCACATCCAGGCGATCGCCAACACTGCCGGCTTTCACTTCGGCACCATCGAGCAGGAGGGTTCTACCCTCTATCCCAGCCTCGCACAGCGCGTGACCAGCCGCGAGGTGCTGCGCATCCTGCTCAGCATCGGTCCAACCGAGACGATGCATTTCCAGACGTGGTCGGACAAAGCTGGCAACGCCAAGCCGCTAACCGATCCGACCAATGGTCTGGTCTTCCCCGACCTCAATTCGCCACCGTTTGGCGGTGAAGACTTCCAGACCAACCTGATCATGCCCGAGCCAACGGTGTTCCTCGATCGGAGGTTTCCTGCTGTCTCGATCATCCGTCCCACGGAGACCGCCGGCGCGGCGATGGCGGCAGTCCAGGGCCTAATCGCTGATGGCCTTTTCAAGGGGCAAAGCGGTGACTTCCTCGCCCTCTTGAAAGGACTGGCCAGCAAGGCCGACGCAGCCCGGCACGGGGGTGACTGAACCGGGCTAACGGTTCGAGCCGACCTCCGGAGCCATCGTTTCTGAATTTTTCTCCAGACCGTGTGGGGATGAGGCAGTACCGTAGGCCGGCCCGATGCTTGCAAGGGTGATTGCAACCGCGGGCTGCCAGGGGACGTTCGGAGTAGATCCGGGCTGATATTTTTGGCATCCATGGGGGGGTTGGCCTTCGATCGAGTGAGGCTAGAATTCCTGCTGCTGGCGGCCGCTTCGGCGACCGTTTCGGCCGTCGGCGCTCAGGCTTGTGCCTCGCCAAATTGGGTTGCCGCCTGGGCGGCGCCGGTTGTGGCCGGCACCTCGGGTTCCGGACCGACAAATGCGACAGTTCGCAACTTGACGCGTCTCCAGCTCGGCGGTAGCCAGATTCGAATACGTCTTTCAAACGCCGCCGACACGTCGGTGCCGCTCGATGTCGGCGCCGCCTTTGTCGCGGTGGCTTCCGATGGGCAAACCCCCGCCCTCGTGTCCGGCACCAGCAGGCGCGTGACCTTCGGAGGCCACAACGGGACGAGGCTTGCGCCAGGGACTCAGTACGTGTACAGCGATCCGGTCGACTTCCCCGTGACGTCGCAGGAGGACATCGCCATCAGCCTTTTTCTCCCTGCTCCGACGGAGCCCACGGCCTCGGCGACCAACTACGCCCCGTCCTGGCAAACCGGGAATGGCGCTGGTGACGCAACAACTGATGAGGGCGGAACGCCCTTCAGCTCCTCACAGCAGCTGGACACCTACGCGGTGACGGCCGTCGACGTCATCAGCGCACCGGGCGACGGGGCTGTGGTCGCGTTCGGGAGCTCGACCTTCGAGGGATCGCAGGCGATACCCGGCCAGCACGGCCGGGTGGAAGACCTCCTTGGCGCCCGTGGCGTCACCCTGGCGGCCGGTCACCGCCGGTCGGTGATCTCCGCCGGCATCGGCGGCGATACGCTGCACGAGGGCCTGAAGCGTATCGACCGCGATGCGTTCAGCCAGTCAGGTGTGGTCGGGATCATCCTCTACGACATCAACCTTTGCCTGTCGAACAGTCTCCAGACGGTTTCATGCAACTACGATCCCGCTCAGGTCCTGACCCTCGCGCAGATCCAGGCTGACTACAACGCCGTGGTGAAGGAGGCGCATCGCCGAGGCGTCACCGTCCTGTGCTCGACTTGGGGCCCGGACTCCTCCACGTTACCCAATGAGCCCGAGCGCGCTGCGCTCAACCAGTGGATCCTGCAAAGCCACGTCTGCGACGACTCAGTCGACTGGGACGCAGTTCTGCGCGCCCCAGGTCCTGCAGGCACCTACACCTTCAATCCCTTGTATTTCGCTGATTCGATTCACCCCAATCCTCTCGGGCACATGGCGATGGCTGCGGCCGTTCCGAATCGGTGGTTCACCGAAACCGTGGGCAACCAGGCGTGCCCGGCCTCGGCATCCGCCGTTAGCGGCGCGGCCCTACCGAACACGTCGGCCGGGTGGCCTCTGGCGGCGCTGGCCGGCCTGGCGGTGCTGGGTCTGTTGTCGCTTTTGGGGTGTCTTGGGCGCTTTTCGCGATCAAAGTAAGTCTGCGTCGATTCAATGGCCTTGTGGAAGATGTGAGCCAATCGCGTCCCGGACCCGACCGTCCCGGCGGCACAAGCATCCTCGCCGGCCGGCCGGTAGCCCGCATCGGTTTCGGCGCCATGCGGTTGCCAGGGCCCGGCGTGTGGGGTCCGCCGCGCGACCCCGCGACAGCCCTGAGGGTCCTTCGACGGGCCGTCGAACTGGGTGTCAATCACATCGACACCGCAGAGTACTACGGGCCCCGTGTCGCCAACGAGCTGATCCGGGCGGCGCTGCAACCGTATCCCCGCGACCTGGTGCTGGTCAGCAAGGTCGGGGCTGACCGCGACCCCGGCGGAGGCTGGATTAGCGCCCAGAGACCTGATCAGCTCCGCGCCGGTGTCGAGGCCAACCTCACCACCCTGTCGGTCGGGCAGCTCGACGTGGTTAACCTCCGTTTGCTCCCCCCGGGCGAAGTCGACGGTATCGACCTCGATGACCAGCTTGCCGAGATGGTGGCGCTGCGCGACGAGGGAAAGATTGGCGCCATCGGGGTGAGCAACGTCACCGCCGGCCAGCTACGCCAGGCACTGCCCGTCGGGCTCGCCTGCGTCCAGAATGCCTACAGCGTCCTCGACCGCTCTGGAGAATACCTGCTCCAGTTGTGCCGGGAGCACGACCTCGCCTGGGTCCCCTTCTTTCCTCTGGGCTCTCCCTTTGCGCGGGTTGCCAGGGTGACCGATCATCCCGTGGTGATCAACGCGGCCCAAAGTCTCGGCGCCACGCCAGCGCAGGTCGGCCTAGCCTGGCTGCTCGCCCATGACCCGCGGATTCTGCTGATCCCCGGGACCTCCAGCCTCGACCACCTGGCCGAGAATGTTGCGACCAGGCACTTGAGACTGGACGCGAACACGATGGCCCTGCTAGACGGCCTGTCGCCTTTCCCTGTGGCCTGAGCCAAGAGCGCGAACGGAGTCCACCGGCGCGGCGAGCGTGCGGCATTTTCCGCAACGTTGTCGGTTCGAATCCGACCTCCGGAGCGATCGTTCTTGAATACGGATTTGCCCGAGACAGGCTGCCGGCACGGCTCAACCTAACTCCAAACGGTCACGGGAATGGTCACATTACGGAGAGCATTCTCGGGGCCAAAATCGCACGTATGTGTGTGTGCCTTCTGACCTATTGACTTAACGGACCTAGGCCTTCTAGACTGCCGCGCAAAGCCGAGATTTCCGGCACCTTTGGAGGGGAGACCAGGGTAGTGGAAGGGACGTCTGGGGACGTTTACGCCCTTTTTTCGTGCTGTGCTGGCGCCCCGAGTGAGGGGTGCTTGAAGAGTGAGCCAGACCGTGCCTAAACGCCGCCAGCTTAGAAGGCGCTCGCGCCGGCGAGCGATGCGGGCGAGGCCAACTCGGCTCACTCGCCTGGTGTTTTTCGTGCTGTGCCTCGGGTGCGTCGGCACCACATTAATAGCGGCCCCGCTGCTCGCGAGCGCACGTCCATGACGGGCTTTCCTTTGGCTCGCGCCATGCGCGGAGGTCTTGCGGTCGGTCTCGTGGCGGCAGTCTTTGCAACGCTCGCTGTGCCTTCAAACGTAGCGAAGCCCCTGCGCGAGCGGCTCACCGCGGCTAAGTCCCAAACACAGCCGACCGAAGGATGGACTACGACGAGCCACTGGCGCGCCAACTCGGATGGAACCAGAACCGCGAAGATCTACCAGTTGCCGACCTATCGTAGAGCGGCAACCGGATGGGTGGGCATAGACACGACCGTGAGGAAGCGTGCCGATCGCTCCCAACCGCTTGCGGCTGACGGGGCTATCCGGCCGATCAGGTTCGGCGCCAGCTCGAATCGTCTGGTCGAACTCGAACTGGATGGCGGGCCAGTGACGATGGAGCTGCAGGGTCTGTCCGCAGGCGCGCCGACCCTCAAGGACGGGATCGTCACGTATGCGAATGTCGCACCTGGTACCGACCTCACCTACCGAGTCGACCCCGGCGGGATCAAGGAAAGCTTCGTCCTGAGATCGGCGTCCTCGCCGACGCAATTCAATTTCCACATCAGCGACAAACTGGGACAGCTGGGTAAGGCCGTCCCTGGCAAAGACGGCGGGTACACCTTCTCCAACAAGTTGGATGGCCAAACCCTGTCGCTATCGCCGGCGTTCGCGATCGAGAAGCCGGCCAGTCCCCGTGTACCCGTCGGCCATGATCCGCGCAGCGCCCACCTCCAGCTGACCCCGTCTGGTGATGGCTTCGACGTGGTATTGAGCGTGGACCAGTCATGGCTCAGAGGCAAGTCGTATCCGATCATCCTCGATCCCAGCATCAGCGTGGGACCGACCACGGACGCCTACGACTGGTGCGACACCAGGTATGGAACTTGCCCGTATCAGGGCGGCAATACCGGCGGCAACCAATGGGCAATGACCAACACCGACGTCTACGACACGATGGGGACATGGAGCTACGCAGAGCCGTCGCGTGACTGGTTCCAATTCGATGTGTCCTCGGTTCCATATAACGCCTCGATCCAAAGCGCGACCTTCGGTGTCTTCCAGGTCTACTGCATCGGGACGGATTCGACGGACTACTGCCTGAATTATTCCAACCAGGTGGATGCGCACCGAATAAACGCGAGCTGGAACACGGGCTATTCGTTCAACGGGGCGTCGCAATACATGGACCCCGGCATTATCGACAGCCAGGTCCAGCCCATCCACTCCTGCCGGCCTCTTCCCTGTGCCGACAACATCTGGGAGTACTACAACTTCACCAACCAGGTGCAGCGCTGGGTCAACGGCACCGATGCCAACAATGGCTTTCTGCTCACGATCCAGTACGACACCACTCCGAACAGGGGTGGTCCGTCCTTCGCATCCTCGCGAAACGGCAATGCAGCAGCCCGCCCATACCTGTCGGTCACATACATCACGCCGCCGAGCGCCCCTACCAATGTGCAGGCGACCGGGGGAGATGGACAGGCGACTGTGACTTGGGCACCTCCGAGCGATAACGGGGGATCGGCGATAACCAGCTACACCGTCAGTGCTCCTGGCGCGGGGACACAGACCGTGACAGGAACCTCGGCCAGCTTCACGGGACTGACGAACTGCACGACATACAACTTCAGCGTTTACGCGACCAACGCGGCTGGTCCCGGTTCGTCCGCGTCGGCGTCGGCCACGCCCGGTACCGTGCCGACTTCCCCGTCAAACGTGCAGGCGACGGCGTCCGAAAGCTCCGCAGAACTAACGTGGACAGCGCCGACCGGTGGTTGCCCCGCGACGGGCTACGTTATTACGCCCTATTTCAAGGGCTTGGCTCAGCCCTCGACCTCCGTCGGGAGCAGCGCTACGAGCTATTCGGTGGTGGGTCTTACAGATGGAACGACCTATCAATTCAGAGTTGCCGGCACAAACGCGATCGGTACCGGTTCCCAATCGTCGATGTCCAACGGGGTAACCCCCCCGGGAGCCGCGTCCAGCCCATTTCAGGGTTGTGCGGGGTCGTCCTTGATCTCTGCGGGTGGCTATCACACGCTGGCGCTTAAGGCTGACGGCACGGTTTGGGCCTGGGGACAAAATACATACGGCCAGCTTGGCGCTCCCACAGCAACAACGTCGAACAGCAATACCCCAATCTTGGTGGCGGGTACGGCGAACATCACTGCGGTTGCGTCGGGCTTCTACCACTCGCTGGCGCTGAACAGTAGCGGTCAGGTGCTTGCCTGGGGCTACAACGTGTACGGTCAGCTGGGCCAGCCCACAAGCACTACCACCAACTCAACACCGACGGTCGTTTCTGGCCTGCCGACCATCAAAGCCATCGCGGCTGGCTTCGAACACTCCCTTGCGATCGACACCACCGGCAGGGTTTGGGCCTGGGGGTACAACCCGTATGGGGGGCTTGGCAACAACACCACGACCAACAGCGCCACACCGGTCCAGGTTGGGGCCTTGCCGGCGGGAGCAGTGGCAGTGGCGGGCGGAGCCTACCACTCGGTGGCGCTGCTCACGAACGGCCAGGTATTCGCCTGGGGCTACAACGGCCATGGCGAGCTGGGCACCGGCGACCTGTCCAATCGGTACCTCCCGGTCCAAACCGCCGGGGTCCACGCGGCTGCAGCTATCGCCGCTGGGTTCTACGCTTCGTACGCCGTCCAGACCGATGGGAGCATCTGGGCGAGTGGATTCGCCGCAGAGGGACAACTGGGCAACGCAACATACACGTCAAGCAACGCGCCGACTAAGGTCGTCGGGATCAGCGGCCAGGCTGCGCGAGTTTCGGCGGGCGGGTATAGCTCCTTAGCTCTCAGCACCCAAGGTGCGGTTTATGGGTATGGGTACAACAACTACGGGCAGCTCGGCGACACGACGACCACCAATCAGGCCAGTGCGGTCCCGAGCAATGGACTGACTGCGGGCGCGACTACCTCGGGCCTGTATCATGCGGCTGCGCTCAAGCCCGACGGCAGCGTCTGGACCTGGGGCTACAACGTGGACGGAGAACTAGGACGCGGCACTACTGGCGGTAGCAACGGGACTCCGACGTCGATAACCGGCTTCATAGGCGTCCAGGCGCCGACCGCTCCGCTGACGCCGAGCGCCACGAGCGGCAACGCTCAAGCTACGGTCTCGTGGACTGCCCCTCTGTCGAACGGGGGTAGCTCGATCGTGCAATACGTCATCACCCCATCAGCCAACGGGGTGCCGCAGAGTCCTGTCTACACCAACAGCACGGCAACCTCGTACACGGTGACGGGGTTGACGAACGGCGCGAGCTACACCTTCACCGTCGCGGCGCAGAATTGCGCCGGCACCGGGAGTGCCTCGCTCGCGACCTCGGCCGTGACGCCCGATGTGGTGCCCAACGCGCCGGGCACGCCGGTCGCGGCTCCAGGCAATGCGCAAGTCGGGCTCACATGGACGGCGCCGCCGAGCAATGGCGGCACTGCGGTGAGCGACTACCGCGTCTACGTGTACCCGACCAGCGGGTCGTCATACATGGTGGACACCCACAGCGCCGGCATGTCGTACACGGTTACCGGATTGACCAACGGGAGCTCCTATACGTTCGCTGTCTCTGCCGTGAACGGAAGGGGAGAGGGACCGCAGTCGGGTCAATCCGCCGTGGTCACGCCTGCCACGGTGCCTGGGCCACCACAGAACCCCTATGCCGCTTGCGGTAACGCTGCGTGCGGGACCCACTGGGACCCCCCGGCGTCCAACGGCGGAGCGAGCATCGATGACTACCGAGTCACGGTGAATCCTTCCGGCGGAACCTCATACACCATCGACACTCACTCGACGGCGGTGGACTACCAGGTCAACGGCCTAACGAACGGCACTAGCTATACGTTCTCGATGGCGGCGCACAACTGGGCCGGATGGGGCAGCAACTCAGGCAATAGCGTAGCCAGCACCCCGGACGTGGCACAGAATGCGCCGGGAGCGCCGTCGGCAACGGGGGGTCAGAGCCAGCAAGTGCCTCTTTCGTGGACCGCCCCAAGTCCGAGCGGGGGCACGGCGATCGACAGTTATCGGATCACCGTCTACCCGAGCGGCGGCAGTTCCTACATGGTAGATACGGGCAGCTCCGGCACCAGCTATACCGTCACCGGCCTAACCAATGGCACCAGCTATCAGTTCAGCGTGATGGCACACAACGGAGCCGGCTTCGGAGCCGCGTCGGCGATGTCTAACTCCGCTGTGCCGGACCTGGCTCCAAACGCCCCGGGGCAACCGAGTGCGATTCCCGGGAATTCACAGGTCGCACTCAGCTGGTCCGCCCCCTCAAGCAACGCTGGATCGGCATTGCGCGACTACATCATCACTGTCTACCCCAGCGGAGGGTCGTCGTACACGATCGACACCCAGAGCACCTCCACCAGCTACACGGTGACCGGCCTGACGAACGGGACTTCCTACACCTTCGCCGTCGCCGCAAAGAACACCCTGCTCGGTCCCAATTCGCCTCAGTCCAACCCAGTAACTCCGCATGTCCCGCCGACGATTACCAAGTCCGTTGCAGCCAGCTCGTATTCGCGAGGCGACTACGTAAGCTACACGATCACCGTCACAAACCCCGCCTCCAGCGCGACCAGCCTCCCGGTCACTCAGGTTGTCGATGTTCTCGATCCAGGACTTCAGGGGTCGCCGGGCATGCCGATCACCGCGACCGTAAACGGCACCAATTGCGCTACCTCGAGCCCGATCACCTGCACCGTCACCGGAGGCGCGACCGTGATGGTGGCTGAGCCGGACGTGAACCACCCGATAACCCTCGCACCCGGGGGCCAGATCGTCGTCAAGTACCTGGCGGTGGCCTTGGGGTCCGACCGCCAGTGCTCTGCGGTGCCCAACTCGGCGTACGTCGATACCAATATCGCCGATCACGTGCCCGCGACCCCGGTCGCAGTGACTGTTTGTCAGGCAGGGCTGGGCACTGAAAGCTGGTGGAGCTACGTCACTCGGGTTACGGGGCCACAAGGCACGGCCGCGGTCAACGTCGCTAACGGGAACCTCGTGGTCTCGCAGACCGACACGCAGGTGGTCCAGGCTCACGGGCGGCTCGCCTACGTCCTGCGCCGGACTTACAACAGCCAGGAGAACACGGCTGTGACCTTGCCCGGGAGCATCGGTGCGGGGTGGATGTTCAACATCGGACAGGCTGACGATCTGGCCGGCGATGGGGTGACTGCCACAGGACTTTACATTCCGAGCGGGGCCGACCTTGTGCAGCAGGCGCAGAATCCGCTCGGGGTTACCTATATCGACCGCGATGGTACGCGGCACGTTTTCAAGCCACGGTTGATCCCGGCGGTGAGTGTCAACACGGTATCCGGCACTCAAAGCGTGCTGACGCCGCTAGCACTGCCATCAAGTCCACCGGATCCGACGTACGCCTCGGTCCAAGTCGACCAGGTCTTCGACCCACCGCCGGGAGTGCACCTCGCCCTCTGGCGCTACGTGGAGGTCAGCAGCGACGGCAGCTCCAAGAAGGTGATCGGTTATGGGGCCGAGCGCACTGATCGCCTCCGCTACGAATTCTCAGCCGATGGTCGGCTCCTGAGCATGACCGACCCCAGCGGAGTCGAATTGCGATACGTCTACGAAACCAATCTCGTCGCCGGTGCCCTGCAGCGCCTGGTGCAGGTTTACGAACCTAGGAGTTGCACGCCGGGTGCTCCGCAGACGTCGCCGGCGCTACCGCTGCCGAGCAGCTGCCGCCGCTTCGATATTCAGTACTCGGCAGACAACAAGACGGTCACGGTCTGGGACCCCTCGGGCGATATCACAAGCAACGATTCGTCGGGACGCCCAACCCGGTACCACCTTGACGGCAACAGTCCGGTCAGTCATTTGACCAGCGTCGACAACCCCGATGGGTCCCACCTGTACTACGCATACGGGGGGTGTGGGGGAACGGCCGACCAGCTCTGCTCCGTCACCGACCCGCGGGGCAACACCACCAGCTTCACGTACGCCAGCAACCCGATCGTCGGAGCCCTGCCCGTGGTGAATACGATGACCGAGCGCCGCACCACACAGACCAGCTTCACCTATGCCCTGAACGGCTCCTCTACGACCGTGGATCGCGGCAGCGAGCGTCAGCGCTTCAGTTCAATCGACGGCACCGGTAGGGTGGGCCAGCTGGACGAGGGCGACACCTCGGGTTCCAATCGTTATCAGCACACGACCCAGTACGCCTGGGACACCTCGTCTACTACGTGCCGGCAGCCAAATCCCGCAGTCGACAACAATCTCTGTCGGGTCGTGCGCTACTACATGCCGGGCACACCGAGTGTGGCCGCCTCCGCGACCCCAGGCAGGGACGACGACACCTACTACCTGTACAACCTGGAGGGCGCCCTGCTGCTCCAGCGGCGCAATCTCAGTGCCGCCAACCCGACGCCTGGCACGGCCTGCGGGCACTGCCAGGACACGACCTACGGCTATCACATCCAATACGTGCAAGGCTCTGGTTCGAGCCAGCAGTACGACGATCAGGTCAACGGGGCCGGCTACTTCGTCCAGCCGTTTGCGTCCAGACCGAGTGGCACCAACAGTCTGTTCCCGATCTACGACAAGACTCAGCAGCTGACGGCTCGCGGGAACGATCCCAGCGTCGCGACCGACTACCCGTGCTCGGCAACCACCATCTGGAAGTGCTACCTGACCTCATATTTGGTGGAGAACAACGCCGCTGCGGCGCCAAACGCGGTGCCGACATCGCCGGCGACCACGTGCGGATCACCGGGAAGCCCGACATACAACACGGGGGCGAGTTGTGAGGTCGATGCCCCCAGCGACGGGAGCGTCGACGGCTCGGGTAATCCGATCCACGCCATCACGAGGAACACCTACGACGCCTTCGGCCAGAAAATGACAATGACCACTCCCAAGGCCATTGCCGAGAGTCTGGCGGGTCAATACCAGTACACCTACTACCAGGACGCGGAGCTCGACCTCTCCCAGAACGTCAGTGCCGGGGGCTGGATGAAAGCGACCACCGATCCGACAGGTGCATTTGCCTTCCTGGCCTACGACCGGGCTGGCAACGTTGCGCGTACCTGGGATCGAAACGCAACCCGGGCGCAAGGAACGACGGTGGCCACGTTCAACAACCAGGGCGGTGGCTTTGCTGAGACCGTTCACGGGTCTGGTTACTCGCAGCCATGGCGCTACGTCCTGTCCAAGACCGATCCTCTCGGCAACAAGGTCTCCTACGCTCTTGATCTCAACGGCAACCAGCTCGCCATGCGCCCTCCACGCGGGAACCAGGCTCAGACCGCAAACTTCGACATCACGCAGGGCTTCGATCCGGCGGACAGCCAGATCTGCCAGTTGCAGCCTGCAGAGGCCGCCGGCGCAACGTGCGCCAGTTACCAAAGCGGGGGTGCTTACCCGGCTGAACCGGCCAACGCAACCACCAACCAGTACGACGCCTACGGGAACCGTATTCAGGTGACAGCTCCGACCGGACACCAGACATGTTCTGGATCCAACGCCAACTTCAGTTGCCAGATCACCCTGGTGCAGTACGACGCCGTAAACCGACCCACCACCACGGAGTGGACGCGCGGCGCCTACGACTCCAGCAACGTCCCGACCGGCTGCCGCCAATCCACCAGCAGCGATAGCCCGCTGGCCTCAGGGTCCACCGTGTGCTCCACGGTCAAGGGCTACGACGGCGTCGACAACGTTGTTTCCAACCGCGACGCCAGTGGTCCGACGACGACTTACGCCTTTGATGCGGTCCACCGCCAGGTTCAACAGCTCGTTCCGCGAAATGACGGCAGTATCGGTAACCTGCGGACAGACACCGCCTACGATCTCGACGGCCACGTGGTGGACCTCTATCCACCTCGCGCCTTCTCCGAGGGCCCCCAGTCGGCGTTCGACACCCACAGCGCATACGATCCTGCGGGCCGTCTGACTTCGGTCCAGACTCACCGCAGCGCAAGTCAGATCGACACTACCCAGTACACACACGACGCCGACGGCAACGTTCTCGTGACGACCGATCCCAATGGCCACACGACCACCGACGTCTACAGCGTCCTCGATCGGAAAACGTCTGAGACTGTGCCGCACTCCTCCTGCTCGTGCGACGATCGTGTCACCCAATTCGGCTACGACCTCGTTGGCAACAAGACCTCGAGCACCGCGTTCACAAATGGCGGAGCCACTGGAACAAGCTTGATCACTGCTTACGCTTTCGACGCCGACAACCGCCTCACCGATACGGTGACCGGGGCGGATTCGACGACTGCAGCTAGCGCCGGAGTCGGCGACGGCACCAAGAACGTCAGGCAGCGCCAGTTCTACGACGCCGATGGCCACCAGGTCGCCGTCCTCGATCCGCGCGCATTCACGGCTAGCACCGGGACTCCCAGTAGTTCGCCGTACCTTTCGAGAACGGACTACGACGTCGACGGGCGCCCCGTCCTAAGTTGGGTGCCATACGCAGACTCGTCGGTTGCGCCGATACAAGCCGGCCAGGTGGACCTCGGCCAATGCCCGGTGCCCCATGCGCCGGCAGCTCCAGGGCATCTCAACGGCGTTCCCGACTATCCATCCACGACTCGCGTCTGCGTAACTCAGACGCAATATGACTCGGCGGGCCACGCGTCGAGAACGATTCTGCCCACATCTTCGACTGTGGCTTCCAATCCGGTCCCGAACCCCACGGATAACCGGTACCTTGCGTTCTCCTATACCGACGATGGCCTCGTCAATGCGATCGACGCCCCATCGCCGGACACCTCAGTCTCGCGTGTGACAGCTCGCCAGACGTATTACGACGGAGCGGGCCAGCCGGTCAAGGTCGTAGACGGACTTGGTCATGCGACGACCACGAGCTATTTCGACGACGAGCTGGTGCACCAAACGGTCGACAACAACGGTCCTGTAGGCCACAGCACCAGTTATGCCTATGACGCCAACGGCAACAGGATTACGGTCACCGACGGCAAGGCTCAGTCGACGAGCTCGCACTACACCAACGACAACCTCCTGCTCGATCAGACCGATGCCGCTGGCGACAAGACGTCGTACACGTACGACCCCAAGGGGCAGACGTCGACGGTTACCTCGCCGGCGGCGAATGCCCATGACGCCAACACCAACCCGGACGGGGCGCCGACCCAATATCGCTATTGGTTCGATGGGCTGCCCTCAGAGGAAGCGGTGCCGGCTAAGGACACGTCCGGTCAGTTGACGTTGGTGCGACACACGGCCTACGTCTACGATTCGGCCGGCCGCAAGACACAGCAGCTCCTGTACACGACCGACCAGAACTGGAGCCAGGCCAGCCGAGTCGACGCCGGCAACCAGTTGTTCGCATATTTCAACGACGGCCGGATGCAGAACCAAACCGGGCGCACGGGCAGCAACATCTCCTACTCATATGATGCCGCCGGAAATCCGCTCTCGATCTCAGACAGCGCCAGTGGCCAGACTCTGAGCTCGACGTTCTTCCTAAACAACCTCCCCACAAGCGTGCATGACGGCAGCCGGAAGACCACATATTCGTACGACGGCTCGGGGGCGATAGAGTCGCGCATCGAGTGGGCCGGAGGGGCTGGTAAGGCGACCAATTACAACTATGGCGACGCCGGCTTGCTCGCCTCGATGAACTCCGACGTTACCAGTGCGGCATACACAAACTTGAGCTACGACAAGGCGGGTCGCCTGACGGCAGAGAGCGATCCCAACGGGCAGCACCTTGGCTACACGTTCAATGGTGACAACACCCTGCAGCAGCTGGCAGTCACGGGATCAGGCGGCGCCAACCTGGCGACTTGGACATACACCTACGATCAGAATTACCAAGAACTCAGCCAGGGATTTAGCGGTCAAGGAGCGGCAGCCGGCGGCGGGGGACTGGTTACCGCGGCGCTCAACTATCAGTACGACGCCGCGCATCGGGTCAGCTCGTTCCAGCAAGGCTCAACGACCAAAGCGGTGAGCTACGACCACAACGGAAATCGGAGCGCGTATGGCAGTTCCCTGAGCTGGACATACAACCCGGACAACTCCATCGCCACCTCCACGGATAGCAGCGCCGTGACGGGAAAAACGTTGTCTTACGCGTATCTGACTTCGGGGGGGCTACAGGACGACGGATGCACCAGGTACTCCTATGACGGCTTCGATCGGACCACGCAATCTGCGCCGTACACGAACCCGAGTACAAGCCGATGCAGCACCCCCGCGCCCGCCTCGGTGAGCTACTCGTATGACGGGTTGGATCGCCAGGTCAGCCGGACACAGGCGGGCGGATCGGTCCAAGTCCACTACGACGGGTTGAAGAGCGCGGTTATGGAAGAGCTCCCCACCAGTGTGGGCGGGGACTTGAACTACGAGCTGATGCCGAATGGTTCGCCCAAGGCGTTGACACAGGCCGGGACAGGTGGGGTAACCCAGTACCTGGCCGATGATGGTCACGGAAACATCTCGACCGTTACCAACGCAAACACAGCGACGGCAAGTACAGCTGTGGCCTGCACCGCACGTTACGACCCGTACGGCGTACCACTCGCGAACACCGCTCCCGCCACGGGCACCCCGCCGATCTGCAATACCGGAACGCAGTCCAGCACTGGCGGCACCACCACGACCGCGAACGACTTCTTCTACCGCGGCGGTCGGATGGACGTCACTACAGGCGATTACCAGCTCGGATCACGGACCTACGATCCCACCAAGGCGTCCTTCCTGACGCCTGACTCCTATCGAGCTGGCACCGGCGCCCAGAATATCAGCGTTGGTGTCGACCCACTGACGCAGAATCGGTACAGCTATGTCAATGGTGACCCGGTGAATCTGGATGATCCGAATGGACACTCGCCGTGCCAGGCAAACACCCCTTGCCCGTCGCCGGGACCGAACCCAGCGTGCAGCCGGGACGCGTCGGGAGGTGGTTACGGGACATGTCGGCCGGGATTCGATCCTCCGACAGTCAGGCCGACCCCAGCCGGGCCGGGCCAAGCGGCGAAACCCAGTCCGAAACCGAGCCGGAGTCCGAGTCCAAGTCCCAGCCCGTCGCCAACCAATGGAATATGCGGCCCATCGGCATTGAGGGTTAGCGTTGCGAACTTGGACATAAGCGACTGCGGGGCCAGCTTCATCGCCAGCCACGAGGGCTATTGTGGGAATCTCTACGACGACGGCAATCCGCCCGGCGCATGCGCGACACAGCCGCCTCGCGGCAACTGCACCATCGGGTACGGCCACCTCGTCCACGCGGGTCCGTGCGATGGGAGACCGAACGAGAGTCAGTTCGTCGGAGGGATCACCCGGCCGGAGGGCCTGCAGCTCTTCAAGCAGGACTTGAGCACATACACGGGTCGTCTGAAGCGCCAGCTCGGACCAAATGAGCTGCTGACGCAGAACCAGTTCGATGCGTTGACCAGTGCTGAATACAACCTCGGCAGTCTCTATGGGCCGCTGTACGCGGACGTTCAAGCGGACACGCCGGAATCGCTGGCCAAGGTTCCGGGTGACCTCACCGAGTACGTGTACGGAAACGGTGGGCAGTACCTGGCCGGGCTGAAGAACAGGCGCTGTGCCGAGGGTGCGATCTTCTCCGCAGGCAACTACAACTACCACAACACGGACCTGGCCAACGACCGGACCTGCCGGCCCTGACCGGCTGTGGGGTGAGGTTATGGCGACATGTCCGTCGATTTTTCAGCGTCTGACTTTAGTAGCTCTCGTCACCGCGACGGTCGTCTCTGCCGGGTGCGGTCGGACCTCGAGGGTGGCCGGCATCGATCTTGGCGTGGGCACGGCGCTTGCGTACCGCACGTCCAAAGCGGTTTACATCGCTGCGGCCGATCCGGCGACCGGCCAATGGTCGCGAAAGGGCGTTGGGGAAGTAGCAATCGATCCGGTCAAAGTGTCCAACCTTGTTTGGTCTCGCGACGGGCGTTTCCTGGCGTGGCTGGAGGAGAGCGCGGGGACCAATATCGCGGTGTACGACCTTACCAGTGGCCAGCTGCGTAAGGAGCCGCTGGATGGACGACCAGCCGATATAAGACAAGGAATAGGCGCAACAGCGACGAGCTTCATCATCCTGTCTCAAGACGGCAAGCTCTTTGTTGTCACGCCGCAGCTCGGTAAGCCTCTCGGCGCTCCGCGCGTCGTGCCTACAACCTTGCCCCCGAGGAGCTCACGAGCGGTAGGTCCGCGCCTTACCGGAGCACTGCCGGCAGGAGTGATCGTTGATCTCGCCGGCGATGAAGCGTCGGCGTATGGTGGCCCCGAGCAGTTCTTCTTCGTTGGCTTGGACGGCGCGGCCAAGAAGTTGAGTCTCGACAGCGGTGCAAAGAGCACGTCCGTCGAAAACGTCGCGATCTCAATGCCGACGGTCGATCTGGCGGGAACAACCTTCGCTTACGTTAGTGGGGGAAAAGCGGGGTCCTGTGACGTTGCGCCGGCGGTGATGCAGCGTCGAGTGTTGAGTGGGGAGCTTGTGGCGGCAGGCGCCGTTCCTGACTCTGCCGTTTCGGCCGGCAAAGTGTGGGATGTGTTATCCGTGGCGTATGGGCCGGATGGCAGGCTAGAGGCGGTCTTCCGCCAGGCGGCGAGCATCTGCGATCCGATTGGAGAGGGCAATCCCCAGGTGTACGAGTTGCGCGCCGGCCATTGGCAGAGCTTGAAGCTCGACGCCGAGTGGGCTGCTCCTGGACCTAAAGGCGCGACGGCAACGTTGCGCCATCGGGACCCTAAGGCTCAGGCTGGGGATTTGAGCGTCATTGGCCAGGATGGTAGCGTAGTTGTGATTGACCGAGCGGTTCTGGAGGCAGCCTGGGGTCCAGCTCGGGCTTCCTAACCGGAACGCCACGCCCCTGGGTCAGCCGAGGTCGGCAGCCAGCGACTTGACGCGGTTCTTAGCGCGGAGCGCGTCGAGGACGTGGAAGAGGGCACCGCGGTCCTCCTCGCTGAGGTCGCGGAGGTCACCGAGGCGGCTGACGATGCCTCCTTGCTGAGTGCAGGGGCCGGCGGGGGACGCCCTCGACCTTCAACATCATCTGGGCCGAGACGGGCTTTGCAATTGCCCTACCGGTCTTCGGGCGAGGGTTTGCGTTTAGTTTGCCGTGTCGCCGCGGCGAGCTCGACTGTGCGGCGATCCCACCATGCCTCGGGCGGCAGACGAAGCGCCAGGTTCCACGTGGCGTCTTCAAGGCTGGCGCCGATGTTGATGGTTCCGATCAGGTTGTCGACGAACCACTCGTCATGGACTTCGCCTCCCGGGTCCGAGTACTCTCGCCGCTCTCTGCCGCGGCGCCCCCGCGGGTCCCCTTGCTGGTATCCGTCCTGCAGGAACAGCTGAAGCCCGTTTACCCGGCTGTAGAGTTCGACGTGCTGGTCGAAGATCTCAGCGTATGTCTCGGACGCCGTCAGGGCTACGGCCCACCGACCAAGGATCTGATGGCCGTCAGCAAGCCTCTCAGCAAGATTGGTGGAAAGGTTCTCTCGGAGCTGTGCGCTCGTCAGCGCGACCTCAATCTGCTGCCTCACCTTCGGACCGTCGGAAGCCGACACCAAGGCTGCGCGGACCGCGTCCGGAAACATCTCGGTCGCACCGTCCAAGCCCAGCGCCGTGGCCAGCGCGGTCCAGGTGGTGTTCGCTGCCTCCCCCAATTCGATCAGTGCCGACTGGGCGAGGATGCGCCAGCGCCGCTCCGAGCGCCGATTGACGACTACCTCGATCACAGCCACCGAGAGGAGGACGACTGCGAGGGCTGACACGATCGCCGTGAGCATTGGATGGTCGACCCAGAAACCTGCGATGACGAAGTCGGATCCGGCGACCGCAAGCAGCAGAAGGATCGCGAGGATCGCGGCGGTACGGCGTCCGGGTCGCAGTCTCGACATCGACGCTAGTGTAGGGAGCGACTAACCGATCGACCTGTTGTCGGTCCACGCCGCTATCATCCTCAGAGCGGCTGTGAGAAGCAGAGTAGGGGGCGCTCCGCGGCGTTGCCGGGGGCGCAGAGCGGGTTTGGTGCTGTCGTCGGCGATAGCGTTCTGGCTGGCGTCCGGCGGACTATTGGCGCCACCGGCCACGGCCACCCAGCCGAGCCTGAGCTACAGCGGACCGGGCGAAGGCCCTCCGCTGGAAGCCGCGCCGGCCGCGACTCCCAGGGGACACTTCCATCCCTGGACCGGCACACCGTCAGACGTCGCGGGTGGCATCGCCTTTAGCCCGGGCGAGGTGATCGTCACGGACGCGCCCTTCGACGACCACGGCGCCGACACCAACGCCAACGACGCCAGCCCGGGCGAGAACTACACCCTGCTGCAGGGTGCCAACTCCGCCAAGGGGGCGGCCGGCGACTACGCCTATCCGACCGACGCCGATCCGGCGCACCCGGTCTACGGCAAGAACGCCGCCGACATCGTCGAGACCCGCCTTGGCGCCGATGGCAACGCCTGGTACCTGCTGGTGCGGCTCAACATGATGAACGACCCGACGATCACCGCCATTGAGGCCAAGATCGACGGCCACGACCTCGTCGTCCACGGTCAGCAAGGCGCGCTCGATGGGCAGGCGGTCGATGTCTTCGCGGATACCAAGCAGAGCCTCTTCGAGGTGCGGGTGCCGCGCGCCGTGTACGACCCCGGCCTTACATCGCACAAGGTATTCGTCGCGGCGGGGCTGTGGGACAAAACCAACAACACGTGGTACCACCCGTCCTCGGGCGGCTCACCTTACTACGACCTGGCCTACGTCCCGAACGAGACCATGACGGGTTACTGGCATGACGTACACCAGTCCGCCGACATCGCCGCTCAGAGCTACGCCAACGATTCTTTCAGCGTCGACTTCGGCGCCCTCGAGCGAGGCACCTGCCCTAGCGGGATGTCGTGCCCCGGCTTCTCCGGCCCGACCCACGGTCTGATCAATCGGGTCTTCCGGTCCGGCCAGCCGCTTGGTAGCGGCGTCACGCTGCAGACGCGCTGGAACCAGGACCAGGGCGGGCTCGGCTACCAGCTCTATCGCTCGCCCTACCAGCCCTACACGGTTTATGTCCCGCAGCATCGCAGCGGGGCGACCGTGTTTCTTCTGCACTACCTGGGCGGGAACCACATGAGCTACGCGATCACGTCGATGAACTCAGCCCCGCCAAACGACGCGATCTCGACCGCCGGCAGCGTCGGCGACTGGGCGGAGAAGCTGGGCGTGACAGTGGTGATGCCGCTGGCTCGCGGCGAGGCGGGTTGGTACGAGTCTGAAGCTGAGAAGGATTTCTTCGAGGTCTGGCGCGACTTCGCGGCACATTATGGCTACGACCCGGAGCGGGTCTATCTGTCCGGCATGTCGATGGGTGGCCATGGCACCTGGCGGCTCGGTCAGCTGTACCCGGACCTCTTCGCGTCGGCCATCGTGTGGTCCGGCACGGTGGCGCCCGACACGATCTGGGTCGGACCTCCGCCCGCCCCGGTGATGTACTCGCAGCAGAACCCGCCGGCGTGCAACCGTGATTCGCCCGGGTGCGGCTACAGCCTAATCGAGCTGTTCGGCAACTCGCGCAACATCCCCTACCACATGATCCATGGCGGCATGGACGAGCTGGTGCCGATCGACAACGCGGACGCGTGGCTGAGCAAGTACTGCGCAAGCAGCGGCGGCAGTTGTCGTTACGTCTTCTACCCGACTCACCGTCACGAAACCTCGTATCCGGGCACGACCGAGCACTTCGTGCTCGAGTGGCTGAACGGCCTTCCAACCCGCGTCCAGAACCCGGGGCACGTGTCGTACATCGTGCAGCGCCGGTTCATGCAACCGGACCTCGGAGGCTTCAGCTATCAGGGAGCGTACTGGGTCAGCGGGATGAAGCTCGCGGGCGGTGCAAGCGAGGGCGTGATCGATGCGGATCGCTCAGCGGCGCCGGCGGCACGGACCGACTTCCCCGACGCCTACCAGGTCGACAATATGGGGCCTTACCGGCTGCGCGCGGTTGACGTGGCGCAGCCCGCGGTGGCGGCCAACGCCGTGAAGCTGCAGCTCAACGGGTTGTCGGCGGCGACCCTCGACACGAACCGGATGGGATGGGACTTGTCGGCGGCGCAGCATGTCACCGGCAAGAGCGACACCGCGATGGACCTGACCATTGCCGGTCCGTATGACCCGCCGGTGGTGACCGGTGCCCCCTCGTCACTGACAACTCGCGGCCTGGTCTTGCACCTGCCGGCAGGGCCGTTCGACGTCACGATTGGTCCTGACGCAGGCGCGGTTGCCGGCGCGAGGCTCCCGAACACCAGTGGCGGCGGGATGCCGGCCCTCCCTGGCCTGGCACTGATCCTGACGGTGACGGCGCTGTTCGCCGCGTCCTTCGGCTGGCGAGGTTGGGACGCGCGTCGTATCTGACTTCGGCGATCGCGCCATACCGCCTCCGTCTTTCTGTCGATTTCGCGTGCGCCCCTTCGTATAGAGGGTGAACAACCTCGACCCAGTGCGGGTCGGCGGGAAAAGAAGGCAAGGTCTCTTGCCAAGGAGGAACCACATGAAGCAGTACCTGCTGAGCGTCTACCCCTATGAGGAGTTGGCCCACATGTCAGAGGAGGACAAGGACAAGGCTGGTCGCGACGTCGATGCGTTCAACGAGGAGCTCCGGGCGAGTGGCGCATGGGTCTTCGCCGGTGGCCTGCACCCCGCCGACACTGCCTCCGTTGTTCGCGCCAAGAACGGCGACGTGGTCACTACCGACGGCCCCTTCGCCGAGGGCAAGGAGCAGATCGGCGGCTTCTACGTCGTCAACGCCGACGACATCGAGGCGGCCCTCGCTCTGGCCAAGAAGGCGACCGTGGCCTGCGCCGCCCCGGTGGAGGTCCGGCCGTTCGAGCAGGCCTGAGGCGTCGTCGAAACAGTTACCGCTCGCTGACTGAGTAGGCCAGGTGGGATGTTAGAAATGATCGAATCCCGGAAGGAGGTTGAACTGATGGCCAACTGGAATCAGCGGATGATCGACGAGTTCCATGCCAAGGGAGGTCTGGGCATCACCAACTTCGGTGACAGGCTGCTGCTGCTGACCTCCCTTGGTGCGCGCAGCGGTGAGCGGCGCACGACACCGGTGATGTACCACCCCGACAACGGCAACATGGTGATCGTCGCCTCCAAGGGCGGCGAACCCGAGCATCCCGGCTGGTACTACAACCTCATGGCCAACCCGGAGGCGGAGGTGGAGGTCGCCACTCCTGAGGGTCTGCGCACGATACCGGTCAGGGCTCGCGAGGCTGAAGGCGCGGAGCGAGAACGGATTTGGGCCGATCGGGTGGCGATAGCGCCGACTTTCGGTGAGTACCAGCGCAAGACCTCCAGGCGCATCCCGGTCATCATCCTGGAGCCGACGGGTGCGTCGGCCTCGCGGTAGCTCTGAGCGGCCTCCGTACCCCGGCGCTAGCTCTACGCCTTGGGCTCGCTTACCCCACTCGCTGCGGGCGGCGGCACCGGCCCGACGAAGTCCGCGCCTGCTCGCCGCGCGTAATAGACGAGGGGGGCGATGGCCAGGATCCCGATTGCCAGCGCCGCGCCGGGCGCCTGGACCCTGCCGTCTGCCACGCTGAGCCACATATTTATCGCCCTGGGCAAGGAGCCGGCGACCGAACCGACGGCGATTACGCCGAAGAGCAAAACCCCGACCAGAGTCTCAAGGCGGCGAAGCGTCGCAGCTGCGGTGCCTAACGCCGGTTCGACTCTCGGGAGAAAGCGCAGGCACGCCACCCAAATGGCCAGGCCCAGCAGAAGCAGCACCGCGCCCTCGATTGCATCGGACTGCTTCTGCCCGGTGAGGTTCCGTGGCGGTAGGTTGCGGACGACGCACGGTCCCGGTCCCTTGCGCTGAACAGTACCGAGGACCCCGGGCGGCAGCGGCACCGGCGTCACGGTGATGTGGACCGAGCCGAAACCATTTGCAGGCGGGGCCGGGAGCGCGGTCGGGTATGGTCCCGGGACCCCGCGGATATTGCCTGTGATCGAACTGCTCACGGACGCTCCAGCCGATGCGGAGCAATTCGAGCCGGTGTAGCCCGACCAGTAGGCTGCCCCGCCGGGATATGTGAATTTGTCGCCAAAGACCTGGGCAAAGCCCACTTTCAAGATGCCCGCGGCGCCCGACAGAATCAGCAGCAGCGCGACGATCTGGGCGGCCCGCAGATAGAAGCCGAAGGCCTCGACGCCGGTGATCGGCCGCGATTGGGCCGCACGCACCACCACTATCGCCACCGCGCCGGCGACCACGATCCCAACCAGCGCCGGCACCAGCCAGTGCACAGGTGCGGCAACGACGAACGGTGCCGGTGTCATCTCGACGCCGGGCGCATACGGCCGGAACCAATGATCATCTACCCATCCCTCCTACTATCCCCGCCCGCCATTATGGCCCAAGACTGACGGGTGCTGTGGCTGTGCTCGCGTGCAGGTGCCGGGCGACGTCCTTGACCTGATGCCTACGCCGGCTCCGCGAGGCCCTTCTCAACCCAGGATGTGTGCATGTCAGCATGATGCGCATTTGTGAGCAGCACGCCACCGATGGTTCCGTCGTTCCACGGCGCCCCGGGTATGCGCAGCGCAAGTTGTTTGTCCGTGATTTGCGCCAACAGGTCGAGACTCTCCTGGCGTGTGGCGGTGAGGTCGGCCAGGATCACCCCCAGGCTGTCGTCCGCGTGCTCGTCGGCGTAGGCCTGGTTCTGCCGGTGCACCCACGCAAGCACCTCCTCGCTGTTGGTTGTCCCCACCCGGGCTTTGATCCCCATCGGGTCGTACTTGCCCTCGATCGTCCGGCGCGCCATGGCCAGAAACTGTCGCTCGATGAACGCCAGGTGTGAGACGTGATCCTTGGGTCGCCAGGGGTGACCACCAGGTACCTCGCTCTCGGTGCACTGACGTTCAAGCTCAGCCAGGGTCATGCCACGGTAGTAGGTGAAGAGGCGCTCCTGCGACCGGGCCAGGGTCTCAAGGATCTCTGCTCGGTTTGGCACTAGTACGCACCTCCGTTTTCGAAATACCGCCGGGGGTTGTCGACCAGCATCATGCGGATCTGCGCGTCGCTCACCCCGCGTGCCCGCAGCGCCGGCAGCACAGCCTGGTGGATGTGTCTGTAGTTCCAGTTGGGTAGCGCCACCGCCAGGCGGTCGTTGGGGAACCAGTCGATGTAGCAGGAGGCGTCGTGGGAGAGGACAAGCCGGTCGGCATAGCCGGCGTCGCAAAGCATCGCCACAGTTCCGACGCGGTCGTCAAACGGCAGGATCGAATCGAGACCGAAACGGTCCATTCCCAGGATCGAGCCTTCATCCGCGAGAGCTCGAAGGTAGTCGAGGTCGGTCGAGTCGCCACTGTGTCCGAGCACGACCCTAGACAGATCCACGCCCTCCTCGCGCAGGACCCGTTGCGTGAGGTTGCCCCCCTCGTTGTGCACATTGGTGTGAACGGTGATGGGCGCCCCCGTGAGTCGGTGCGCCCGCGCGACGGCTCGCATCACCCGCTCGACCCCCGGTGTCAGCCCGGGTGCGTCGACCGCGCATTTCAGGATGCCCGCCTTAACCCCGGTCCCGGCAATCCCCTCGGTGATGTCCTTGACGAAGAGGTCGACGAGGGGGTCCTCACGCCCCGTCGTTGGATCAGAGACTTGGTAATGGAACCGGAAGGGGATGTCGTTGTACGTGTAGAGCCCGGTCGCGACCACGATGTTGATATCGACCTGGCCGTGGATGCGCTGTATGCGTGGGATGTAGCGGCCGATTCCGACGACGGTCGGGTCGACGATGGTGTCGACCCCGAGATCTTTGAGCTCGCGCAGTTTCGCCACGGCGTCATCGACCCGCTCCTCCTCGTCCCAGCCCGCCGGGTAGTTCTGGAGCAGGTCTGGGGTAAGCACGAAGACGTGCTCGTGCATGTAAGTCGTGCCCAGCGCGGCGGAGTCGACCGCCCCGCCCACTGTTTGAACCTCGGCCATCAGGCGACGGGGATGGGCACCTCGAGCTCTTTGAGAAGCTCCTGCGAATAGGCGACGCGGCCGGTGATGAACTGTCCGTCGCCGCCGCACAACAGCCGGGCAGCGGCTGCCATTACCGCTGGCGGCTCGGCGTTGGGATCGCCATCCTTGGTCAGGCCATGGAAAAGCGTCCCAGGCGTCGGAACGACTTTCGACGGCGACAGCGCGTTGACAGCGATTCGCGCATCGTAGAGCTCCGCCGCCAACCCTGTGCTGAGGCGCTCGATCGCCGCCTTGCACATTCCGTAGACAGTCCCTGCGCCGGTTGACGCCCGGGCGGCGGGAGGCAGTTGGGGGTGGCGCGCGGCACCCGACGAGATGTTCAGGATCCAGCCCTCGCCGCGCTGGCGCATTGCCGGCATGACGAGCTGGGCCAGGTGCAGGGCGGCCTTGACCTGGACCTCGATCATGAGGTCGAATCGGCGCAGGTCGAATTCCGCGACCGGGGTGAAGTAGGTGATGGCGGCGTTGTTGACCAGGATGTCCACCGGCCCCAGCTCCTGCTCCGTGGTGGCCACCAGTCGC
>Ga0210400_10000142_pt1 | contig 96599 bp, 81 predicted proteins | sample IncBWH26MmetaG_FD_155456 | JGI IMG/M metagenome (GOLD analysis project Ga0210400, IMG submission 155456) | Forest soil microbial communities from Barre Woods Harvard Forest LTER site, Petersham, Massachusetts, United States - Inc-BW-H-26-M | ecosystem: Environmental > Terrestrial > Soil >... | reverse complement strand
CAGGCCGGGCCTCCGCATAATCACGATTTGATAACAGTAATGCTTGTGCTTATCTCTTCCCGCGATAAATTTTCCAAATGGTTTGTACTTCGCCACACAGAGAGGCTTACTCGGTGCTCGGTGCTCGGTGCTCAGTGCTCAGTGCTCAGTGCTCGGTGCTCAGTGCTCAGTGCTCGGTGCTCAGTGCTCAGTGCTCAGTGCTCAGTGCTCAGTGCTCAGTGCGCGCATGGGATCGATCGAAGCAGCGCGCCGCGGCGCTATTGTTCGAGCTCGATGACGTGCGCCTTGTAGTTGATCCGCACAGAGTGGAATTCACGCAGGAGGTCTTGCCCGAGCAATCCATCCACTGGGGCTCCAAATCGCCGGGTGAGCTCGTCGACATTCATCACGTAGACGGGCTGCGAGTTCCAGGTTCGATTTGCCAAAGCGAGGTTCGCCCGCAGCCGCACGGCATCGCCCCTCAGACCTGGTCCCTGCTCATTCTTATGGATGGTGCGCAACTTAAACTGCAAATCACCGTAAGCTCTTGGACTGACGATGGTGTTATTTGCCCCGGTATCAAGCAAAAGCGAGACCCGGTTATCGTTTACGCGAGCCTCGACAAGAATCATGGATTCCGCGCTGCGGAAGGGAATAATGACGGCCTCGGAGCGCGCGCTATTGACAGATGGGGTGAGGCAAAGCAGCGCCAGCACCAGGACGCGGAAACCACCGCGCCGGACGAAAGTTCTGACAGCAGACTCCGCGTCGATCCCGTTGCCGCCGATGGGTTCCAGCCGGTTGCACGCTTTCTGCCCTATCAAGTTGTGAATACCCATGCGCCAGGTCTCCGGGGTCAAGGCCGCCCAATCAGGCTACGAAGAAATCACAGTCCGTCGCTATCCGCATTCGCTCATCGAATCCGGAACGCGGCGCAGTCATTTTTATTTTCCGACCGCCGGCCAATATGTCTCTTGTTTCGAAGAGGCGGTGCGCGTACTGCTGATTAGACGGAGCGCAGGTCGCAAAAAAAGAAAAAAGCAGATTGATTGATTTCATCGTCTAAATGAGCAGGATTCATGCCAGGGAAAAGGGGCCGACCATGTACCTCGAGATCCGTCATCTAAAGCTCGTTGCGGCAATTGCAGAAACAGGAAGCGTAACCGGTGCGGGAAATCGCTTGCACTTGACGCAGTCGGCACTGAGCCACCAGCTAAGAGATGCCGAGGAACAACTTGGCGTCCGGCTCTTTGACCGCAAAAACCGCAAAATGGAGCTGACAACGGCAGGAGCACGCCTCTTGCAAACTGCCAACAGCGTGCTCGCGGAACTCGATCGGGCGGCAAAAGACATCCTGGAGCGCGAAACCCGCTCGCCGGGGCTGATCCGCCTTTCCACGCAATGCTACACGGTCTATCACTGGCTGCCGCCGCGATTGAAGCTTTTTCAGAAAAGATTTCCGGAAGTGGAATTCCGGCTAGTAGTCGAAGCCACGGACAATCCTTTCCAGGCGCTGCTGGAGGGAGAACTCGATTTGGCGATCGTCTGCGATCCCATACGGAATCGCAAGATTCTCTATACCCCATTATTTGAGGATGAACTCTTTATCATCGTCGCTCCCGAGCATCACCTGGCGGGAAAGAAATACCTTGTCCCCGAGGATCTGGCGGACGAAAACCTGATCATTTATCCGCCGAAAGACGAATGCACGGTGCTCAAAGAGATTCTCGAGCCGGCGGGGATATCGCCGCGAAGAATCCAGGAAGTGATGCTCACGGAGGCCATCATCGAGATGGTGATCGCAGGTCTCGGCGTCGCGTCGCTTCCAGGCTGGGCCGCGGGACCTCAAATAGCTTCTGGCGCCGTGATTGGACTCCCTCTCACGGCGCAGGGCTTTCGCCGGCCGTGGTCGGCCGCACAGTTGCGGGACCACAGCTCGCCCGCCTATCTCCAGGAATTTATCCGCTTGCTGGAAGAGCGCCCGCTCACACAGGACTTTTCGAGGCGGACGAGGGAAGCCAAGAATCCTCGCCTAACCCGAACTGTATCGAGGGGGCGCGTGACGCGCACTCCCCCGCGGAACCCGGACGGGGAGCGCCAGCTCCCCGCGTCTATAAGTTAAGGGGAAGGCTGCCAACGTAGCGGTTCGGCCTCCTCCGCCGCGAGCAAGGCTGCGACGCTTTCCTGTCTGCAATCGAGGCCAAATCCTGCGAGTCTCTTGATCCGGGAAACTTAGATATTCCGCCCCCGCACGCAGCCGTGTTCCACAAAGGGACAATTTCCCGTGATGAAGCAAACGGTGAGCGAGCGGTACGCCGCAAACCACGAAAACATGGGGGTTTGGAAAGCGCGTGTTTGGCATTCGTCCTGCACTTACAAAACATGCTTTATAAAGCGGCTCCACGAAAACAGTAAGGAAACCCCAAGAAAAGCGGATGACCACCGTTAGTTAATTCGCTCAAATGCAAGACCAATGACACATCAACCACAAATGGACAGAGTTTCCGCGGACACGAGATGGCGGCGTAGTGCCGTCATCGCTTCCTCCGCACACGAGTTCCTACCTGATGCAGTTCCCCAGCAGATCCACTACCCGCCTGCCAGAATCCACTAGAGCGCCGCGGGACCCAATGTCGTTGGGAACGCGGCGCTCATTCCTCCCTCGCTACAACAGAGAATCTTGTCCTCGGTGAGGCGCTCTGGGCCCACCCCCGCCCAGTCGCTCACGAAGCAGATTCGCGCGCGTCCATCTAGTAGACCGAGGGGATCTTCTCAATAGTTCTTGGCGGCCACTACCTGGATGGTGCTAGGCTGAACAAATCACGGGATGATGCGCCGTCGCGGCCCCACGGGTAAGAAATTAAATGACCAAAGCTGGGGTCGTGGCCCGCTGACGCTGAAAGCGAGGACCAGCGATGGACCGCAGACGATTCCTCAGGGACGCTTCGTACGCAACGGGCATGATGCTGGCCCCATCCCCATTCAGACACGTTGCAGCAGCCGGCAATCCATCCGCAAACGCTTACGTCGCTTTTGTGAAGACGACGGACCGAGCAGACGGAGTTCGACGCGCCCTGGATCTGTTGAACGTGAAGTCCTTCCAGGGTAAAGACCTGTTCCTTAAACCAAACTTCAACAGTGAGGATGCCGCGCCGGGATCTACTCATCAGGATACCCTCGTAGCTCTCATCCGCGAATTGAAGGCCAGGGGAGCAGGGCCGCTAACCATCGGTGACCGAAGCGGCATGGGGAAAACCCGCGAAGTAATGGAATCCAAGCAGATTTTCAAGATGGCGACTGACCTGGGCGCTAAGGTCGTGGCTTTTGATGAACTGCATGCCGACGACTGGGAGCTGATCAAGCCTCGGGACAGCCACTGGCAGCAAGGGTTCGCTTTGCCACGTTTGGTGCGCGATGCCGGGGGCATCGTGCAAACCTGCTGCCTCAAGACTCACCGCTATGGGGGACACTTTACCTTGTCCTTAAAAAATTCCGTCGGGCTGGCGGCTAAATTTGTCCCCGGCCAGGCCTACAACTACATGCAAGAGTTGCACTCATCACCGCATCAGCGACACATGATCGCCGAGATCAACAGCGCGTATCGCCCCGACCTCGTGGTGCTGGACGGTGTGGAGGCTTTCGCCAACGGCGGACCGGACACCGGCAAACTGGTGCACGCCAACGTAGTTCTCGCCGGAACGGACCGCGTGGCCATTGACGCCGTGGGCGTCGCGTTGCTTCGCTACTTCGGCACCACTCCTGAGGTGAGCCGCGGAACAATCTTCGAACAAGAGCAGCTGGCCCGCGCTGCCGAGTTGCGCCTGGGAATCACGCGGCCCGAACATATTGAATTGGTGACTGGGGACCACGACAGTGCCGAATATGTCAAGCAGATACGTCCCATCCTCGATGGCGAAACGCGCCTGAACTGACGTTTCCTCACGGGCGCCGCAAGGCGTTCTTATCAAAGCTGTTCGAATGGAATTTTAGAAGAGCGGGCAAGTGCTCGGCGAAGTAGACCCAATTGTGACCGCCAGGGTAGAGATGGAATTCGTGGCGAATGTGGCGGGAAGCGAGGATCTTGTCGAGGTCGGCAGCACCCGTTTCGAAGCCGAAGTCGTCTTCAGAGCCGCAATCGAAATAAATTTGAAGTCCCGCGAGATTTGCGGTACGCGCGATGGCCAGCGGATCGTTCTTCTTCCAAAATTCCGGATCAAAAGGAGAGCCGAAGACGCCGGCGAAAATCCGCGAGCGCGCCGTCTGCCGGTTGTCCGCTGCAGTCACGGTCGGGAGTCTATCGAGCAACGCGGCACTGTGAGCGCCCACGGATCCGACGAACTCCGGGTGTTCAAAGGCAAGATGTAAAGCGCCGTATCCGCCCATGGAAATTCCTGCAATGGCGCGGAAGGCGCGGCCGGTTTTCGTGCGATAGCGCTTTTCGATTTGGCTGATAAATTCCTGAAGGAAAAAGTCTTCGTAGCGATTGCGGCCGTCGCGAGAGTTGATATAAAAGCTGGCGCCCCCCGCTGGAGTGACGATCAGGAAATCGCCGATCTCATGGCGCTCCCAAAGATCCTCGACGAGATTGAACCCGCCAGAGCGGATAAGCATCTGTTCGTCGTCGCCGAGGCCGTGAAGGAGATAGAGGACGGGATAGCGCCGCGCTTTCTCAGAGTCATAACTGGGCGGAAGAATGACGCAGTAAGGCACGGAATGGCCGAGAGTTTTGCTCGAGGCCGACACACATTCGGCACGGCCCGTGGCGCCAAAGATCTGCATTGGCGCAACGCAAGAAAGAAATAACGCCGCCGCCGCGACGCCCCAGCGGTTATTCATACCGCAACGCCTCGACGGGATCGAGACGCGCGGCGCGCGTTGCCGGATAGAGGCCAGCGGCAAGACTCACGATAATGGCGAAGGCGATTGCTCCAAGCACCAGCCACCAGGGCACAGAGAAAACATGTGCGGGAGGCAAGTCACGCCGCTGGAGATACAGATTGGTGCCCCAGGTAACTGCTCGGCCAATGAGCCAGCCCATCCCGACGCCCAAAAGTCCGCCGAAAGAACCCATTACACCGGCTTCGACGAAGAACAGCTGTTTCACGTCGCGATCGGCCGCGCCTAACGCCTTGAGGATGCCGATCTCGCGGCGGCGCTCGAGAATGGCCATGACCAGCGTGTTTATGATTCCAAGCGTAGCGACCGCAAGGGCGAGGCCACCGAAGATCCCTAGAAGTAGATCGAAAATGGTGAAGAACAGACGGAGACCGCGAGTGGCGTCGAGCAGCGAGAAGGCCGCGAATCCCATGTTCTTGATGGCGGATTCGATGGCTTCCACTTGCGCGGGTTTCGCGGCGCGCACGGTCAGACTGGAGTAGCTAGGTTTGTCCGCGGAAACGCGCACCGCCTCTCGCAAATCGTTGACTTGTGCGGCGCGCAAAGCCGAAGCGACCTCGAGTGGAATGAACAAGCGGCCGCTACCGAAACCTCCAAACCCGGTGGCGGGTTCCGTATCGATGATGCCGACAATGCGCAGAATTTTCTCGCGCGGCACGATCGAGAATCCGTCTCCTAGTGCGTCAATGGAATTCGTGGCGCCCGGTTGCGCAGTGCGCCTCGCATCCGCCGAGTCGGCAGTTCCGCTCGACGCTGAAAGCGCCTGGCGCTCCATGTAACGAACCACCAGTTCCTTGCCAATTAGCGTCGAAGGCTGATCGGAGAGGTCTCTCGCAAATTCGATTTGCAAGATGGCTTCGTCGGCGCTCGGGCCCGAGAAAAACGCGCCCTGCACTCCCTCAAAGGAACCGTTGCCGCGCGAAGAAGGCGGAATGCCCGCCACCACGGTCTGGAAAGGATTGCCGGCATAACGCACTTCGGTGGGAAAGCGGATTTGCGGATAAACTTCCACGACGTTCGGGAGGCGCTCCATCTCGTGACGCGCATCGTCATCGAGCGCCCGCAATGGGGGCACGAGAGCCGAGCTCTTCGCTGGAGAACGGCCGAAGTCACGAATGTTGCGGCGCGAAGTGACCAGCACCGTGTCGAACAAGCCGGAGTTGGCCAGACGTCTTGAGGCCAGCTCTTGCAGACCCACACCCAGCGACAGCATCGCCACAAGAGAAGCCACTCCTACTGCCACACCCAATGTCGTAAGCGAGTTGCGAAGAATTGCTTCGCGGAGATTGCGGACAGCGAGCTCGCCTAAATCTCTGGCTTTCACGAGTTAGCTCCATCGCTCACAAGCCTTCCATCGGCGAGCGTCGCGATGCGCCTGGCGAATCTTTCCGCGAGAGGACGCTCGTGAGTGACCATGACGATGGTCATGGCTAAAGTTTTCTGAATTTCGCGCAGCAGCTGCATGATCGATTCGCCAGTCGCCGTGTCGAGGTTCCCGGTAGGTTCATCAGCAAACAAAATTATCGGGCGATTGACCAGCGCGCGGGCGAGCGCGGCCCGCTGCTGCTCCCCACCGGAGAGTTCACTGGGGCGGTGTGCGAGGCGTTTCTCCAGACCGACGTGTTCGAGGGCCTCGTGCACACGCTTGGCGCGTTCCGGGCGGTCAACCTCAGCCAGGCGCAGCGGCAGCTCGACATTTTCCTCGAGCGTCATGCGCGGAAGCAAATTGAAGGATTGAAAGACCATGCCGACCGTGCGGCTGCGGTAGCGAGCCAACTCGATCGAGTTCATATCCGACAAATTACAGCCCTGGGCAATGATTGTGCCGGAGGTAGGCCGATCTAACCCGGCCATGAGGTTCAAGAGCGTGGATTTCCCAGACCCGGAGCTTCCGAGCAACGCGAGAAATTCTCCCGCGCGCGCCCCGAGGGTGACGTTCTCGACGGCTCGAATCAATGTCGAGCCCATCTGGTAGTGGCGCGAGACTCCCTCGGCGCGCACGGCAAACCCATTTTCAGTCGCCATCATGCTCCTCGATGTTACTACGCATGGCGACCCGTTCTAGTTACCAACCGCGGCACGCGGAAGGTTCACTCATAGCGAAGCGCGACGATGGGATCTACGCGTACGGCCCGCCGCGCGGGAATATAGCAGGCGGTCAAGGCTACAAAAATGAGCAGAACGGCAACGCCGACAAACGTAAGGGGATCCGTCGCGCTGATACCGAAGAGCAGGCTAGTCATTAATCGTGTGAGGAGAAACGCCGCAATGATGCCAATTGCAACGCCGAGGAGAGTTAGGCGAGTTCCCTGCCCCAGCACGAGCCGCAAAACATCACTTGGGCGCGCCCCAAGGGCCACACGCATTCCGATCTCCTGCGTTCGCTGCGTGACCATGTAGGCGATCACGCCGTAGATACCTACGGTTGCAAGAACGAGAGCGATGGCGGCAAACAATCCCAGCAATAGCGTGGTGAAACGCGACCTCGAGAGAGAACTCGCCAGCAATTGTTCCATCGTCGCCACATTGGAAATGGGTTGCTCCTGATCCAGTTGCAGAACTTCGCTGCGCGCAGAATTGACCAGCGCCAGCGGATCGTTCGCGGTTCGCACCAGCATCGTCATCCGCGTATCCACAAGCTCGGGATGCGGCCAGTACACTGTCGGTTCCGCGGGAGTATCGAGACCCATCAGGCGAACGTTTCCCACCACCCCGATAATCTCCGAAAGCGGATTACCGCTCTCCTCCAGACTCTTCATGTAGATAACAACCTTCTGGCCGAGAGGATTCGCGCCCTGAAGGTATTTGTCCACGAAGGCTTCATTGATGATCACCACGTGATGCATCTCTGCCAATTCCTGCGAATTAAATTCTCGTCCGGAGCGCAAAGCAATTCCCATTGTGCGGAAATACTCCGGTCCTACGACGCGAACAGCGGCATCAGGGAGATCATTTAGTCCCCGGCTGGGCTGGCCAATGATATGGACGGCAGTCGCTGAGCCGAGCCCCGAGAGCGGAGGACAACTGTCCATGGTGACGGAGCGGACGCCGGGAAGGCGCGCGAGACGCAGGAGAAGCTGCTGGAAGAACACGAGAGCCTTTTCGTCGGTGCTGTACTTCGATCCGGGCAGCGCAACGGTGAAGGTAAGCAAATTGCGCGTGTCCATGCCCGGGTCAACACCCAGAAGCCCGACGAAACTCCGGATCATCAAGCCCGAACCAACGAGCAAAACGAGCGCGAGCGCCATTTGCGAAACGACGAACGCGCTGCGCAGAACGCGCCGATGTCTGCCCGTGGATGTGCCACGCCCACCTTCCTTGAGTGTCTCCGAAATTTTCGAATGCGCCGACATATAGGAAGGCAGGAAACCGAAAAGAAAAGCGGCAAGCAGTGTCGCACCGCCGGCAAACGCGAGAACGCGCAGGTCAATGCGGATAGAGCGCAGATCGAGCAGATTTTCCGGACTGGCGGCAAGCAAAGCATTCGTTCCCCAAACGGCAAGCGTCACGCCGATTCCGCCTCCGATCAGCGCGAGGAGCGCGCTCTCCGTGAGAAGTTGCCGCGCGATCCTCCAACGGCTTGCACCAATCGCAGCTCGTACAGCCATTTCTCGTTCGCGCCCCGTCGCGCGAGTCAATAGCAGGCTCGACACGTTTGCGCATGCGATCAGCAAGACAAATCCGACGGCGGCAAACAAAATGAGCAGCGCGGGACGAAGGTCACCCGAAATCTGGTCGCGCACCGGTACCAGAGTGACACCCCAATGTGCGTTGAAGTCGGGGTATTGCTGAACGAGCCGGGTAGCGATAGTGTCCATCTGCGTCTGCGCCTGGGAACGCGTCACTTTCGGTTTCATGCGCGCCACCACGGTCAGAAAACGTCCGAAGTCCTTCCGGTTGTGAAACGCTTCCGTGAAGACAAACGGAGCCCAGAGTTGCGGCCTCGACGTCGTCAACGAGCCCTGCTTGATGAACCAATCGAACTTTTCTGGGGCGACGCCGATAACCGTCTGACTGTGGCCGTTCAGATCCAGCGTCTTCCCGACGATCCCCGGATCGGCCCCGAAACGTTCCTTCCAGAACGCATAGCTGAGGACAACGACGTCTTCCTTGCCCTTTTGCTCATTTTCCGATGCAAACACACTGCCCAGAATGGGGTTGACTCCCAAGACCGAAAAGAAATTCGCGGACACAAGCTGCACGACCACTTGCTGCGGCTGGCCCCCGCCGGTGAGATTGTCCCGTTCGTCTGCGATTGCCGACATGCCCGAAAACGAGTCATTTTGGCTCTGCCAATCGAGAAAATTCGGGGGCGCCACTGTGTTGTGGTGGTCGGGCTGCTGGTCGTCCTTCTCCCAAACGAGCACCAGGCGATCAGGATCTTGATACGGAAGCGGCTGCAGAAGCACCGCATCGATGACGGAAAATATGGCGGTGTTCGCTCCGATGCCAAGGGCGAGAGTGAGGATGGCCACAACGGTGAAGCCGGGGCTGCGTCCCAATTGGCGGAGGCCGATGCGGAGGTCCCGAGCGAGGGTGTCCAGCCAGCCGACGATGTCCATCGCACGCGTATCTTCTTTCACCAGCGCGGTGTTTCCAAAGCGCCGCCGCGCCTGGTACCGCGCTTCCTCGGGATTCATTCCTGCCGCCATGTTGTCTTCCGCACGCATTTCAACATGGGAGCGGAGTTCCTCTTCAAGGCGGCGATCCAACTCATCCTTGTGAAACAAGCTCCGCACACGCGATTTCAGTGACATCGAATTCCTTCCCCTCACACAAACTGCAAAACATGCGCTACGGCCCGCGTAAGTTGCGCCCAGTTCTTCTCTACCTGCGCGAGTTGCTTTCTGCCCTTGGCGGTCAATTGGTAGTAACGTGCCCGGCGATTATTTTCCGTGGTGGCCCACTCCGCGCTGATCCAGCCATCCTGCTCCATGCGGTGCAGCGCGGGATAGAGTGAACCCTCTTCAACCCGCAGAACGTCGTTCGAGGCCTGTTGAATGTGGAGGGTTATTCCGTAGCCGTGCATCGCGCCGCGCGCCAGCGTCTTCAGAACCAGCAGGGCCAACGTGCCTTGCAATACGTCGCCTTTAGGGGTTCCCATAGCCACTCCTATAGATAGCTATGGGTATAGACGCAGGAATCGCGCAAAACGTTTCCGAAAGATCTCTTGCCGCTGCAAAATCTCTAGCTGTTGGTTTCCGCTGCAGCCGCCGGGTTCCCCGCCGGTTGCGCCATCCAAACATGCATCTCATGCATGTCCGCCGCCACCGATCGCGCCGCCATCAACAGAACGAAGCCTACCGCCAAGGCGCAAACCGGAATGACATACATTCCGCTGTGCAAGCCCGCCGCGCGGAACGGCTCCGCCATTTTTGTAGCCCTCGCCGCGGTCATCGCGGCGCGCGCGAAGTAGTCGCTCAGCCCGCCCGTGATTACCGGCCCAAAGCTCGCCCCCATCAAATACATGACGCAGAAGTAGACCGCCATTCCCGTTCCGCGCAGGCTCGGAGGGATAAGGTCCTGAATCGTCGCGTAGACGCCCGAATAATAGACATAGCTCACCATGCCGCCGCTCCCCATTAGCACCGCGAATGAAAGCACGTCCCCTGGTGCGCGGTTGAGAGCTAAGTACGCCAGCGGCGCTTGCAACATTACCGCAAACGCCGACACCAGCAGCCGTCCGCTCGATCTTCTTTTCCCCGCTTGATCCGCCACCCAGCCCCCGAGCAATAGTCCCGGAATTCCTACGGCACTATAGACCACGGCGGCGACCGCGTTGGCATCTCTTAAGTTGAGGCCATGGTAGCGGGAAAGGAAAGCGGTCAGGAACGTGGGAATCGCGTACATGTTGAAATTGAATAGCGCGCCGGAAACGATAATCCAGCGCATGCTCGGGATACGCAGAATCCTCCAGTACGGCGAGCCCTCACAAGGACGGCCGGCGGTAGGGGAAACCTCTGCCGCGCCGCGTGGCGGCTCGGAGATAGTCAAAGCGAGAAGAGCAAGGATCAGCCCTGGAATGCACGCAACATAGAAAGGAGCTCTCCAGCCGTATGCTGCCGCAATGCGCCCGCTCAGGAAAATACCCAGGAATCCACCCAGGGGAAGACCAAGCGTGAACAAAGAAAGCGCCCGCGCGCGTTGCCCTGCTGGGTAAAGATCGCCAATGAGCGAGTTCGAAGCAGGAGCACAGGTCGCCTCGCCAACGCCGACCCCCAAGCGGGCAGCAAATAGGACACTGTAGTTCCAAGCCAACCCGCACGCTGCAGTCAATAAACTCCAGACGGCCAGCCCCAGGCCGAGGAGCTTGGAGCGCTGCACGCGGTCCGAGAGTCGCCCGAACGGCACCCCCACAACAGCGTAGAGCAGCGTGAACGCGGTCGCTAGCCAGCCGATCTGCGAGTCCGAAAGGCCCCAGTCCTTGCGAAGCGGCTCAACGATCGCTGCCGGGATGTTGCGGTCGTAAAAATTCAGCAGGTTGATCGCGAAAAGGATGGCAAGCGTGTACCGCGCTCGGACGTTAGGAGCCGTCAAGGGGTGTTCTCCAAGTAAGACGCGGCATAGTGTATCGGAATACAGCGCGAAGTCAGCGCCAAATGTGAAGCGCCGCAAGATTTCCATCGATCCCGGCAACATTTTCCAGGCGCCACGCATCAGATATCCTAAAGCTTGCCTCGACAAGGTGGATAAATGTCCTAGACGGACGCCACCTTGGCCGCCGTTCGATTCGCATTCCTGCGCGGCAAAAATCGAAAGACCTAGGTGCACGAACGAAGGACGGTCACGTGTGTACGTGAGCTCGCCCGAAAAAAACAGGGCGTAGCGATGAATCAGGACGAACCTTGGGGGCCATTGGTATGACCAAATATCAAGCATTTCTAAACAAGAACAAATTTAGCCGCCTCGCGGGGCTTACAGTCGGACTGGCAATGGCGGGATGCAGCGGCGGCACTATGATGATGACCCCGCCTCCCGTCACGGCCAACGCAAACTTCATGTTTGTCGCCAACACGAATTCCGATACTATCTCCGCGTTCCAAATCGATCCAAAATCAGGAATGCCCACCCAGGTGGCTGGCAGCCCCTTCGCGGCGGGCATGGCGCCGGAATTTATGGCCACAGACGCCGCAGGAAAATTTCTCTTCGTGGCAAACTCGAATTCCAACGACGTCTCCGCGTTCACCATCGACGGCAGCAAAGGAACATTGGTCGCCATCAACGGTTCTCCTTTCCCCACCGGTTCGCAACCAAAGGGACTCGCCGTCGTCTCCAGCGCGAATCTCGTCTTTGTCGCCAACAATGTCAGCAGTGATATTTCCGTTTTCAAGTTTGACCCCGTAACGGGGGCGCTTACTGCCGCAGCCGGATCGCCATTCAAAGGCGTGCCGAGCCCCATCGGAGTGGCGACAGACGCATTGGGAAAATTTCTCTATGTGACCAACACCGACCTAAACACGCTCACGAACACTAATGCCATTTCTGCTTTTTCCATCGACACATCCACAGGGGCGCTTACCCCAGTTGCAGGTTCTCCGTTTGCATCCGGAACCACTCCCATCGGGCTCGCAGCGGATCCCAACGGGTTGTTCGTGTATGTGGGAGACCACATGGCGAATGTCACTTCGGCGGCCAACGCAATTTCAGCGTTCAACGTCGATGCGTCGAACGGTTCCCTGACTCGAGTAGGGGGTCCACCGAGTCAGCAGAGCAGCTGCGCGATCTCCTGCCACAACAATCCACTGCATCCTCTTCGCGTGGCGATCCACCCGGCGGCGAGGTTCGCCTACGTGACCGGTGTGGGAGAAAACAGCGTGTTCCCTTTCAGCCTGCACAATGGCTCGCTCTCGCCAATCTCCAATCCAGCCGCCACGGGTCAGCATCCCTTTGGCATGGCTTTCGATCCTACCGGCAGTTTCCTGTTCGTCGCCAATAAAGTGGATAATACCATCAGCGGCTTCTCCGTGGACTCGACGATGGGCACGCTCACGCCCCTGATGAATTCTCCTTTCCCATCCGGTGGCAGCGGCCCGGTTGGGATCGTTACTGTCCGCCACCAGTAGGGTCTCTACTCCCAACGTGCCCTAACAAGGCCAGCTCTGCGGTCGATACAACTTCGTACCGTCCTCCTTTTCAACGCCTTACAATCCGACCGGGCCAGCCTCATGCGATCAAGCACTCGGCTTGGCATCCGGCGGCGCAACGCGGCCCCAGCAACCACGAAGCCCTTGGCGGACTTTTTCCCGTTCCTCCGGCGTCATCCCCTCCCAGCGTTCCCTCATGCGATGACGAAGGTAACCGCCCCGGCCTCCCCTTCCACGGAATCCGCCGAAGAGAATCTTGCTCAGGATGATCAGTCCCGAAGCTTGCCAGTAGCCGATTGATTTCAAGCCAAAGAGCGCCGGCATCAGCCAGTTCCACAAGCCCATGACTACGAAACCAAACAAGGCAGCAAACAGCACCGCGAACAGCAGGAACATCACTCCGCGAATAAATCCGCGAACGAAGTAGTGGCTTCTCATTTCTGTCCCCTTTCCGTTTTCACAAATTCGTCATAGATAGTCCGCAGCCGGCGGCGCAAATGAACCACGGCGTAATGCTTGCGCGAGAGCAGCGTGTTTACGCTGACACCGGTCCGAGCGGCGATCTCCTTGAAGCTGTACCCCTCGATTTCGTGCTCGGTAAATACCTCCCGCTGCTCCTCCGGCAATTCATCGAGAGCCTCCTCAATCTCGTCCAGCAGAACGGTTCGCACATAGGCTTCCCCGGGCCCGGCATCTGGCGATGGCAACACATCTTCCAATAAGAGCGTCTCCCCTTCGCCGGAGACCGCAACCCGATCATTTCCTAACGCCTCGAGCCGTTTCTTACGAAGGAGATCGATGATGCGGTTGCGGGCGACCCGAAACATCCAGGCACTCCATTGCCGCACCGGCTGCGTCAGGCGATACGCCTCGATGACTTCGAAGAAGACCTCCTGAAGAAGGTCTTCCGCATCGGCTTCATTTGGCACCCGCTTGCGGATGAAATTGCGCAGCCGGAATAGTTCTTCCGCGATGATTTCGGAGATTTGACGGTCTGGCTCGGTCATCGCGGTGATACTCGACGGCTCATCCATCCATTCCTGTAGACGAACGGCGGCCGCAAATATTGTAGAAACTTGACTGGAGGAAACTCGCGTGGGCACCCCGTTACGAGGTAGAGAACGCCGCGCGCAAAGAGGCTCCTGATCAAATGAACGTGGCGACGCCGACTATTCCGACGGTATGGGCTTCGTCATGTACTTATACGAGGATCGGGGCCGGAACATATCACTTTTCGTTGCCGGGTGCCCCGGGCGCGGGGCCTGCGCCCGAGTCTTTCGACTTCTCCACCGGTCGGTGACGCCGATTCACAAGTACGAGCTTCACACCCCGCCGCGTGTGTTCCAAATCTCCCCAGCCTGAAAATCGCTCCTCGCTCGCCTGCCTTGAACGCTTGGCAAAGCCGCTAGTCAGGCACAAGAGGCCGCGGACCGCCCCCGTCGAGGACCCTCGCGGAGATTCGACTTGAGAAGAGATCTTCTTATACTTCGCCCTCTACCAACCGCCCATGGCCGCCTGCGTCGCGACGGGGTAGACGGATGCGCAGAACGCTGGTACATTGCCGGGAGCCGAAAAAACTTGGCTCCACGAAAACAATCAGTGAATTCCAGGAAAAGCCTCAGCCCCACAGCGTGGAGGCAGGACATAGGCGCGGGTGGAGCCGTCAGACGAAGGAGCAAAGGAAAACCATGAGAAAAGCTTGGATTGGGGCCATGGCGATCGTCCTCGCCGCCGGGTTTGCCGTTACCTTGCGAGCGCAGGAGCTAACGCAGGCGGATAAGGACAAGGCATTTCAATATCTGGAGTCCACAAAGAAGGGCGTTCAGGATGCCACTAGAGGCTTGTCGGAGGCGCAGTGGAATTTTAAGGTCACGTCGGAACGCTGGTCCGTGGCGCAAGTGGTGGAGCACATTGCCGCGGCAGAGGACATGCTCCGTGGAATAACAATCGAGAAAGTGATGGTTGCCCCCGCGGTTCCGGACAGAGACGTGAAGCATATCGACGAGATGGTGGTCACCATGGTCACCGACAGGTCGCACAAGGCGGATGCTCCGGAACCATTGCGCCCCGTAAATCGCTTCGGATCACCCGCAGACGCACTCAAACATTTTGTGGATAGCCGCGCGCAGACGGAGGACTTCTTGAAGAAGACTCCCGATTTGCGCGCTCACGCGGTGGACAGCCCGTTGGGACAAAAGCTCGACGCTTATGAATGGGTGCTTTTCATCGCGGCGCACAGCGAGCGGCACACCAAACAGATCAATGAAGTGAAAGCGGATCCGAACTTCCCGAAGCAGTAGAGACTCGGATAGACGAGCGCTATCGAGAAACGATTTAGAAACCTGTTGGAAGCTTCCCGCCGCTGGATGAGCGCGTGGCGCGACTCAGCGGCGCTTTATTTCTAGGTCGAAATCTTCAATTGTCACAGAGCGGCTTAGGCCGGCACTGTGACGGACGCGGAGTCCGCGCAAACTTCTGTATGTTAGACTTGTGCAGGCAGTCGCGCGAAGAGCGTGCCTGCCAGAGCGTGGAGCTTCGGGCTCTGTGCAACGAGGTCCCGCGAACCCCGCCAGGCCCGGAAGGGAGCAACGGTACCGGGAACACCTCGGGTGCCGCAGATCACCCGAAGTTCCTCGCGCTAAAAACGATTCTCAAGCTGTTGGCAACTCTCCACGGTCAAGCGGCGGGAGGAGAGTTGCGGAGCGTCGCGGACCGCCGAGGACAAAATATCTTCCGATGAGCTATCAGGTCATTGCCCGCAAGTGGCGTCCGCAAACTTTCCGCGATCTCGTCGGACAAAGCCACGTCACTGAAACACTTGCCAACGCAATCAAAAATAACCGGGTAGCGCATGCATATATTTTCTCTGGCGCGCGCGGAGTCGGGAAGACAACAGCGGCGCGGATTCTCGCGAAGGCACTGAATTGCGTGAAAGGGCCGACGGCGGAACCCTGCGGCGAATGCGACTCTTGCAAAGAGATCGCGGCGGGCACTTCGCTCGACGTCATTGAAATTGACGCGGCCTCGAACCGCGGGATCGACCAGATCCGCGAGCTGCGCGAGATGGTGAGGTACGCGCCCGCAGCCTCGCAGCATAAGGTTGTCATTCTCGACGAAGCACACATGCTAACGGGTGAAGCGTCGAACGCTTTGCTAAAGACACTGGAAGAGCCGCCGGACCGAGTGATATTCGTGATGGCGACCACCGAGCCGGACAATTTGGCCGACACGATTCGTTCGAGGTCACAGCATTTTCATTTTCGCGCGCTGACTTTCGCGGAGATCGCCGGGCGGTTAAAGGAAATCGCGGAAAAGGAAAACCTGAAAATCGAAGATGGCGCGATGATGGTGATGGCGCGAATGGCGGAAGGAAGTTTGCGCGATGCGCTATCACTTTTGGAGCAAGCGCGCGCGTATTGCGGCGAAGTAATTCCGGACAAAGAAGTTCGGGAACTGCTGGGCGTGGTGCCCGATGATGCGCTGGAAGAGCTGGTCGGCGCGATTGCCAATGCTTCCGCGGAGCGCGCGCTGGCACTGGTGCATACATTTCAGAAGGAAGGGCGGAATTTGCAGCATTTTTGCCGCGAGGCGATCCGGCACATGCGGAATTTGCTGATTGCAAAAGTTTGCGGAGCGGACTCGGACTTGATCGCGGCCACGCCGGATCAACGGCCGGGCCTGGCAAAAGCCGCGGCGATGTTCAGCGAAGAGGATCTCACGAGGTATTTCCAAATATTATTGCAAACGGACGATGATCTGCGGAGGAAGCCCGATCCGCGCGTGCACCTGGAAATGGGACTGCTTCGCCTGATTAATGCGTCGAGGCTGGCGCCGCTCGAAGAATTGCTGGCAAATTTCGGCGCGGGAGCGGCTGACGCTCGTCTAAAAGCAAGCGCATCGCGCGCGGGAGCGGCTTCCCTTCCCCCGATGCCCAAGCGAGAAGCCTCTGTGACGATTGCTCCACGTGTTTCGACTGCATCTTCCGCGACAAAGAAAGCAGAAGAGAAGGCACCCGAATCCGCGGCGGGTGTTCCGATCGGAACGCCAGCCACGAGCAATGGTTCCGCGCTGCGTGTGGACGGAATTACGATGGAGCAAGTCGGGGAGATCAAATCAAGGATTCAGGAACAACAAAAATTCTTGGGAGAACTCGTGGAACAAGCGAGCCGCTGGGAGATCAACGGCGCGGAACTGCGAATTTATTTTTCACCGGAAAAACGGGCCTTCGCGGAAATGCTCGAAGGGCGCGAGACACTGGAAAAAGTACGTGCTGCTTCGAGCACCGTGCTCGGACGAGCAGTGAGAGCCTGTGCTAAACTCGAAGGAGTTGCAGCGGCGGCGAGCGCGTCGCCCGGCACGCAAGAGTTACGTGGCCAGTTCGAACGTGATCCGATGGTGCGATCGATGCTGCAGCGCTTCGGTGGTAAAATCTCCGAAGTGAAACGCCGCGAAGAGGGACAGTAATGGAAGTCAGCGCTCTTCAACAAATGCTCTCGAGATTCCGGCAACTGCAGGAAGATTTGCAGCGGCAGGTAAACTCGGTGACGGTGGAAGCTTCGGCGGGCGGCGGCATGGTCGCGGTGCGAATGAACGGCCAGAAGCAAATCGTGGATATTAAAATCGAAAAAGAAATTTTCGCGGGCAAGGATCAGGAGATGCTGCAGGACTTGGTCCGTGCCGCGGTGAATGAAGCGACGCGCCGGGTGGATGATGAGCTTGCGAATCAGATGAAGAATCTAACCGGTGGAATTCCTGGTATGGCGGGCCTGAAGATTCCGGGGCTGTTCTAGACACGTCCAAACCTGCACGCACAGTTTGTTCTGCACTGAGCGTTCTTTCCGAGTTTCTCCCATCTCACGCGCTTGAACCTAAGTAACGTCATAGTGTGAGGTCCTTCGGCTACCCTCGTCGGGTAGCCGAAGGATGACAGCGGGAGATTTTAGGGATTGAGCAAGACAGCTGCCCGCTCTAAACTCTCGTGTTCGCTCCGGACAGACGGTGAACGCTCGTCAAACGACAGCCGCGACAATTTGAATGATAAAGGATTGCGGGAGCGGTTTGCGCGGAAGCGTGGGCGTGTGTTACACATCAGAGATGCCCGATTTTGCCGCGCCTGTTGAACGACTCATTGATGAATTGAAGCACCTCCCCGGAATTGGACAGAAGACGGCCCAGCGGCTGGCGTTTTACCTGCTACGGTCCGCGACGGAGGATGCTCTGGCGCTTGCCGACGCTATCCGCGACGCGAAAGAAAAAATTCGAGCCTGCTCGATTTGCCACAACATTACCGACTCCGATCCCTGCTTGTACTGCGTGGGCCCCACACGAAACAAAAAGACCATCTGCGTGGTCGAAGAGGCCCACAACATCATGGCGATCGAAAAAACCCGTATGTACAGCGGGATGTACCACGTGCTGGGCGGGTCGCTTTCGCCGCTCTCTGGGCGGGGGCCGGATCAACTGCACATCAAGTCGCTGATCGAGCGGCTCAAGGGTGGCGGAGTCGAAGAGATTATTATTGCGACCAACCCCACGGCGGAAGGGGAGGCGACGGCGGTGTACTTATCAAAACTGCTAAAGCCTCTGGGCGTGCGCGTGACGCGAATCGGCGTAGGCATTCCCGTAGGAGCGGACTTGGAATATGCAGACGAAATTACGATGCTGAAGGCTATGGAGGGGCGGCGGGATTTGTAGCGGGTCGCTGATGGTTCAGGCACGGAAAGAATGGTAAAAGCGTAGTTTCGGGGGTTTTCATTCTTGCTGGTAAATCCGGAAAAAAGAGATCCCTCGCTGCGTTCGGGATGACAACCGGGGACTTTCTCCCTAGGCAGCGAAACTTTGCCTTGATAAGGACCGCAGTAAGAGGCGATCCTCCGAAAGTTGGTGCGAGCACTAGAACCCTCAGTACGACTAGGTCCCTCTGGCCATTGCGTTTATTCAGGTATAGAGTTCCAATTTGGTGGTAGGAATACGTCCACTCAGAGGTGCGCTGAATGCCCAGCTTTGCGTACTACATGTCGCAGTACGACCACGAGCACTCGTCAGGGTGGAATAAACTGCTGCATGGCATCGGCATTCCCATAATTTTTGTCGGGCTAATACTCTTGATACTCACGAAGTGGATCTGGGGCACGGCGTTCTTTATCGGTGGTTGGGTTCTCCTCCTTCTGGGCCACAAAATCGAAGGCAATCATCCAGCGTTTTTTCAAGGACCAGTATATTTTTTAGTGGGCCCGATCTGGGTGGCAAAAGAATTGTGGACCTTGGTGACTGGAACACACCATGCCCAAGGCACAGAGAGAACGAAGCCTACGCAACCGTGAACGGTCGAGAGTCCTAGCCAGAGCGCAAGAGGCTACGGCGAATTCTAATGGATGACACGGGTGGCGACCTTGCCGGCGAACCTGAGGAGATGATGTCCGAAGGTTCCCCAAATCCGGCGACTGAGCTGAGGAAACGGCGGAGCACACGAATCGTGCAAGCCGTTCCGCTACAAGTCACGGGTGTCGATGCGCTGGGCAGGCCCTTCGTGGAACGCACTTCCACGCTGATCATCAACTGCCACGGGTGCCGCTACCAATCGAAACATTACGTGCTCAAGAATATGTGGGTCTCCTTGGAAGTCCCGCATTCGGAAACCGGGCAGGCGCCACGGAGCGTGCGAGGCCGAGTCGCCTGGATTCAGCGTCCAAGGACGGTAAGGCAACTGTTTCAAGTCGCGCTGGAACTGGAGTTGCCGGGGAATGCGTGGGGGATAGCATTTCCTCCGGAAGACTGGTTCACGTTCCCAGACAAGGCGGAATTCCCAACGCTCGGGGAGATCGCTCACCAACCAGCGTCACACACCGAAACACATGAATTGTCGCTGACCGAAGAGATTCACGTTCCACTCGAAGAACCCGGATCGCATGGAGCCGGAGAGCTAGGGCCGCATGATGCGGAAGCGATTGAATCGCCCACGATAACTCCGGACAACGTTCGCGTCTTCCCCGCCCCGGCCAGCACCACTGATGCTTCGCTGCAACTTGCCAGGCAGGTAGCGCGGCTGCTTTCCGAAGCGAAGCAGCAGATTAATGCGGCGGCGCGAGAGTCGGCGTCCCAAGCGGTGTCCGCGGAACGCCGCGTGTCGTTCGAACAATGGGAACAGAAGTTTGCCGCCGCGCGCGCCGAAATCGCGAACGAAACAGCGAACGCCATTATAAAGATACAGGAGGAAGCCGAAGCGCGGATACGCTCCACGTCCGAGGCGGCTGCCGCGGAGCTGCGAACGCAATTGCCGCGCTCCCTGGCTCCGCAGCTTGAACAATTGACGCGCGACCTAACAGGGCAAATTGCGAACGCCGGAACCACGCAAATCAAAGAGCACACAGAGCACCTCTCGAAAGCGGCGCAATCGCTTCAATCCGTTTGCCAGCAGGCGGAAGAAGTTGCGGTTCGTCTTCGCACTCAAGCCGATCAGTCCTTGACTGAGATTTCCTCGCATTCCGAAGCCGGCCTTCGCGCGATTGAAAAAGCGGCTCAGCAACATGGAGAGTCCGCGGTAGCGCAGAATGAGGCGCTGAACGCAGCGGCGATCGAAAATAAAGAGAGCATATTTTCTGCCATGGGCGCAGTACAGGCGTCCTGGCGCGAGCAACTTGCGCAGGAGCTGCGAGCCGCGCAAGCGGAGTGGCAGAGTACGCTCGAGAAAACGACCCTCGCGGCCCAAGAGCGCTCGGCGAACAACCTGAACGAAAACACCCAGGGTCTTTCCGCGCGCCTTCAAGAAGAAGCCATGCAACTCGCGGCCAGGATACGAGAATCCACTGTGGCGGCAACCGGGGACACGGAACGGCAACTGACGGCGCTACGCGATTCGCTTCGGGAGGGTTCGCGCCGGCTCGAAGAGGCACTCGCGCACGCCGCCGAGTCCGCCGAGAAGATCGAGAATTTTTCCGAGCGACTCGAAAGCGCGCAACAAAACGCGCTCAGCAGATTTCAATCGCAGCTCGAGGACGTGCTGGGCACTCATCGCGTCGAACTGAATCGCCACTCGGAGACCATGTTTGACCAGATCAGTGCGCGCATTGGCGAGCGATTCGAAGAATCCAATCGCCAGGCATTGGCGCAATTCGGGGAGCAAATTCAGTCCTTGGTGCAGCCGCAAGTGGCCTGGACCGAGGAAGCCATTCAACGGTTGGCAGGAGGGCACTCCCTGCTGGATGCGGCGATAACTTTGCAGCAGGACCGCATCCGCAACGAGGCAGATGAGGCCTTTGCCGAATCGCTGGCGCGATTCCGCGACAGTCTCGGCAGCGTAGAGCAACTCCTGAATGAATCGGAGCGGGCGATCACGACGCGAAATCTGACAGAGTTGGAAGCGAAAGCCGGCGATCTGAAGCACCAGACGGTCGAGGATCTTTTCAAGACTTCCCAGTGGTACGAGAAAAAAGCGCAGACTCTGATTCAGAGCTTCACGGAGAAGACGGTGGAGCAGGCCGGCAACCAGCTCCGCGAGAAAGCCGGAGAAGTTTCCGGGCTTTTTGCAAGCGAATTGGACAATACCAGCCGGAACTTCGTGTCGCATACGCAATCGCAGCTGGAAGAAGTAGTAAGCGAATCGTTTGCCCGTGCGCGGGCGCTCTTTGCCGAAGCCGCGGATACCACGATGGCGGCGTTCACGGATGACATTCAACGGCACGCACGGCAGGAACTCACCGCAGTGGGCGAGGAACTGCAGCGGAGCGTGAGCGAAGCGAGGGAGGGACTAGAAGCCGTCAGGACGGACCACTCGCAAAAAATCACGTTGGACCAGGAAGATTTTCTGCGACGCTTCCAGGCCGGAATGGTTGGCGCGGTCGAGGCGGGCGTCGCGGATGCGCACCAGAAAGTACAAGCCGGATTGACGCCGCTGCTCGATTCGTGGAAGGCCATGACCGAGGCGCACCGGGCGGAGATACAAGCTTCGCTTGGAAAAATGAGCGAGCATTCGGCGGAGCAATATCACACGCGACTGGAGAACATTTCGAAACAGTGGATGCTCACGACCGTTACGACGCTGGATCACCAATCGCGCGAAGTCATGGCAGGAGTTGCGGCCGCCACGGAAGAAAAACTCCGCGAAACGTGCGGGCGCGTATTCGCGGGAATCGGGGACGCGCTTCGCGAACGGCTGCAACAGATCGCGGCCAGCTTCAATCCCTCGCAGCCTCCTTCACAGTAGTCATTCGCCTCTTCCTCATAGCCCCGGTATAATTCAGCAGGTTCCCTGAACGATGGCCAATCGAGCATACTTGCGCGTATGGGCGCGCGATTTCTCCGACTCCACGATGATCGCTGAGTTTGCGCGGTTTCTCGCCACGGCTCCTTTATCAGACTCGCGACAATCTTTTGAGAGTTTAACCGTGCAGCCGATCGATGCTAGCGAAACTCCCGTCGCGATGTGGGACCTTCGGCCGATGCAATATGGCGCCGCCGAAGTCGCCGCGCTCGCCGTCCAGCACCTGCACGCGGACTCCGCTTACATGGCAGAGGCAAAATGGGACTTGTGGGAGTTGGACATGGACTCGTTGAAATGGAAGAAGCAGCCGCAGCCGCTGCGCCTGATCTGCCATGGACCCGAGTACGACAACGGAATCGCAAGCTCGGAGGGGCACTTTTGCGCCGATTTGGGATTCGAGCATTTTTTCACCGGGCATGCCGGTCTGCTGGCGCCGGGCGCAGCTTCGAACCCCTTTAATTCTTCCGATCATCCTACGGAGCATACTTTCCGTCAGTGGATGAAAACAGGAGAAAATCTGCGGGAATATCACGCAAGGACGCGCGAAAACATCCAACAATTGTTCAACTGGGTGGAGGCCATCGAGCGCGCACTCCCGGTAGTGCGGAGCGAGCTGTGGTCGGAAGGCGAGGAGAATTTTGAGGCGCGGCTGGACGCGATTGTTGCAAGGAGGTAGCGCTCATTGGAGATTTGTCGGTACGGCCTGGCGGGTGAGGGTATCCTGCTGTAACTCCCTGGAAAGGGCGGCGCACAGGGTCCTTTCGCGGACGGAATTCAGAAGCTAGAATTGTTGTATTGGGCCTTGTGTTGAGCATTGCCTGGGAGAAACGAGTTGTACCTTGGGCAAAGGTCGAATCCGACCGGTTGAAAATGGAAGAGGAGTCGCGGGGCATGCGAAATCGTCCGAGCGACAGCCGATCTTCAATGGGGAAACCACTGCAAAAGAACAGTTTGGCAGCTAACGAGGCTGGCGCGATTCCGTCTCTCCAGAGGAGGGCTTCTCCGTGGAGTGGCTGCACGGAGCCTTCGGGGAAAAGCGGCAGTTCGCTACGTATCTCGATGAGTATTCTGTGCATCGTGTGCCTGATGGCCGGGTGCGGCGATGAGCAGCATGCAACCAAGTCCGCCTCGTCGGCAGACGCAGCACCAGCCAAACCAGCGTTGCCGGAGGATGTTCAGGACGCGGCGGAGGCCTTGCTCGGGGCTGAGACGCAAGTGATAATCTTTGGCGATCTGGCCAAGACGGGAAAACAACAATTTGTGGCCGCGAACGTTGTGCCCAAGACGCCTACCAACAATTTGCCCGGAACAATCGTTACCCGGGCTGTCATTGCCGAGAATCAAGACGGAAAGTGGATGGAACTCCTGCGCTGTGATGAGTATTTGAAGAACTCGAAAGGTTATCTGGGGCAGACTCCCGCGAAGCCCGTCACAGGGTGGCGCATCCAATACGAACAGGATCCGGTGAATGGCTTGCAGCTCTATTTCACTCCCGTGAATCTCAGCGGCGCCGAGCACGCCTTGCCCATTGGCGTGCGGTGGAATCCGGCAACCAAACGGTACCAGTCGCTGGACCGGAGTTATGAAAAATTTCTTATGGAAGCATCTTCGCTCGAGAATGCGAGGTCGACGTTGCGATGAGCGCGGCCGACACTAAGACGGCAGCCGCCGGGGCAAAAATGACTTCGCCGACCTCAGGGGGCAAGGACCTCCTTGGGCTGGTGCCTTATTTAGGCCGCTACAAGGGCGCCATCGCGTTCGGACTTCTTATATTGACGCTAATGGGTGTCGTCCAGAACATCATTCCGCTCGCGTCCGGAATTATTATTGATACCCTCGCTGGAAGCCCTCAACCTTTCTCTGACTCGAGCGCGGGGTCTGTGGCGGTTTTAGCCCGCCAGTCATCACTCAGCCGCATAATTCCATACTACGCGCCTGGCAGCCGGCACACGCTCAAGATCTACTGCTTAATTTTGCTATTTATCGTTCTGCTCAAGGGGATGCTGTCATTTTGGACTCGATGGATCCTTATCGGAGTATCTCGCGATATCGAATTTGACATCCGGAGCGATTTGTTGAAGCGGCTTCTGGTCCTAGAGCCCGAGTTTTATGTGCGCAACAGGACGGGAGAGTTGATGTCCCGGGCAACGAACGATCTGAACGCGGTACGCATGGTGCTGGGGCCGGGGATCATGTACACCGCTACAACCTTCGTGACGATGATCATGGCGATCGTCATCCTGGTCAATCTTTCCCGGTCGCTGACGCTCTGGGTACTTCTGCCTGTCCCGGTTGTCGTCATTGCTGTGCGGCACTTTGGAAAAGTGATTCACGATTTGTACGAGAAGATTCAAGCTTCCCTGGCGACGTTATCAGCTAAAGTACAAGAGAATCTCTCCGGCGTGCGAGTGGTTCGGGCGTATGCGCAGGAACAGGCTGAAATTCAGGGATTCGACGAACCAAACCGCGAGTACGTCGCTCGAAATGTGAAACTTATTCGCACTTGGAGCATGTTTATGCCTTCGCTTCAAGCGCTCATAGGAACGACATTTTTAATCGTGCTATGGGTTGGTGGATTTCAGACTTTGCGTGGTCAGCTATCTCTGGGCGGCTTGGTTGCTTTCAATTCGTTCCTTAATATGCTGGTGTGGCCGATGATTGCGCTGGGTTGGGTAACGAATATTTTTCAGCGCGGCGCAGCATCTATGGGGCGTCTCACGTACATTCTCAAAGCACAGCCGCAAATTGATGACAGGACAGCAAAGGTGCCCGCTGGAACGCACCTCGAAGGTGAAATCGAATTCCGGAATCTAACATTCACTTATCCGACGACCCTTTCGGGGAACGGAGCCAATGGCCCCGGGAGATCGAATGGTTCCGGGCCACATCCTGTTCTAAGCGACATCAACTTGCGGATTCCCGCGGGGTCGACGGTGGCAATTGTCGGCCCAACCGGCAGCGGAAAGACTACCTTAGCCGCACTGGTGGCGCGGCTTTGGGAAGCCCCGCACGACGAAGTCCTGATTGACGGGCGGCCGATTCGCGAGTGGCCGCTTGCGATGCTGAGACGTTCGATCGGTTACGTTCCGCAGGACACTTATCTTTTCAGCGAAACGGTAGGCGGGAACATCGCTTTTGGCTTGCCGAAATACAACGAAGCCATTGTGAGCCAGGCCGCGGAGATTGCGAGTCTGGACGGGGACATCCAAGGCTTCTCCGCGAAATACGACACCATGGTGGGAGAGCGCGGGATCACCCTCTCCGGCGGGCAAAAGCAACGCACTGCCATTGCGCGCGCGGTGGCGCGTGATCCTCGCATCCTGATTCTCGATGATTCCCTTTCGAGCGTGGACACACAGACGGAGGAACGCATCCTTGAACGCCTGCGCGGCGTCATGCAGGGCCGCACGACGATCCTGATTTCGCACCGGACGTCCACGGTGCGCGACGCCGACCAGATCGTGGTCCTGCGTGATGGCCGGATCATCGAGCGCGGGACACACGACGAGCTCCTGGCCCGCGAAGGGTATTACGCGGATTTGTATCAAAAGCAATTATTGGAAGAAGAGCTCGAACGCGCATGAGCAACGCTCACGAAGAAGAGGCGCTCGGCAAGGCATACGATTCCCGCCTGATGCGGCGCCTGATGGAGTACATGCGGCCGTACAAGTGGCGGGTGTTTCTTGCTCTTGCGCTGACGCTCGCAGTCACGCCTCTTGAGCTCGCGCCCCCGCTGTTATTCCAAAGAGCTGTCGATCGCTATATTGTCCCCGCCCTCCATCACGTGCTTGGAATCACAGCTGCTCGGCGCGGCCTGGTTCTCATCAGCATTGTCTACCTTCTTGTTTTGGCATTCGATTTTCTCGCCCAGTACATGCAGATCCGCATTATGCAGCGCGTCGGACAGCAAACGATGTACGACATGCGGCAAGAAATATTCGGGCATTTGCAGCGCCTGTCCATGAGCTTTTTTGACCGCAACCCGGTGGGGCGCCTGCTGACGCGTGTTACGACCGATGTGGATGCCCTGAACGATCTATTTGCCGCCGGCGTAGTGACGATGATCAACGATTTCTTTCTGCTCGCGGTGATGGTGGGAGTGCTTCTTTATCTTAATTGGCGGCTGGCGCTAGCCGCCTTGGCCGTGCTGCCGCTCATTTTCGTCGTGACGCTGATCTTCCGGCACTACGTTCGCGATGCGAACCGCCTGATTCGTACGGCAATCGCGCGCATCAACGCGTTTCTCCAGGAATACATTTCCGGGATGAGCGTGGTGCAGATCTTCAACCGCGAGTCCAAAGCGGAGGAGGAATTCGGCCGACGTAACCGCCAAAATATGCTGGCCTGGCGGGATGCCATCCTTGCTTACGCGCTCTTTTATCCGGCTGTGGAAATTTTGAGCGTTGCCGCTATCGCCCTGATCTTTTGGGTGGGGGGACTGAGAATTCTTTCTGGGCAGCTGACGTTGGGAGTACTTGTTGCCTTTATGCAGTTCGCCCAGCGCTTCTTCCGGCCGATCCAGGACCTTAGCGAAAAATTTAATATTTTGCAGTCGGCCATGGCCGCTTCGGAGCGAATTTTCAAGCTGCTCGACGAGCCACTGACTATCACTTCCGATCCAAACGCGGCGCGGCTCGTCAATCCGCGCGGCGAAATTGAATTTAAGAACGTGTGGTTCAGCTACAAAAATGTTCCTGAGCCAAGCGATGAGGACTGGGTGTTGCGCGACGTTTCTTTCCGGATTCCGCCAGGACAGAACTTTGCCATCGTCGGACACACCGGGGCGGGCAAAACGACGCTGATCTCCTTGTTGTTGCGCTTCTACGACATCCAAAGGGGACAAATCCTCCTGGACGGCGTCGATATTCGGTTCCTCGATATGCAAGACCTGCGCCGGCAGTTCGGCATCGTGCTGCAAGATCCGTTCCTGTTTACCGGTACGATCGAATCGAATATTCGGCTCGGGACACCCGGGATCAATCGTGCATCCGTCGAGCACGCCGTAAACGAAATAGGTCTCGGCGAATTCGTGAACAGTTTGGCGGGAGGCGTGGCCACCGACGTAAACGAGCGCGGCTCGACTCTATCCGTTGGCCAACGACAACTCATCAATTTTGCCCGCGCGCTGGCGCACAATCCTCGGTTCCTGATTCTGGATGAGGCCACGTCGAGCGTGGACACCAAAACCGAAATCCAGATCCGCGAAGCGCTGGACCGCTTGCTCTCCGGCCGGACCGCCCTCGTGATCGCGCACCGTTTGAGCACGATACAGCATGCGGACCGCATTTTGGTCTTTCACAAAGGACGCCTGCGCGAACAAGGCGCGCATCAGGAATTGTTGGCGCTGCGTGGCATTTACTATCGGCTCTACCAACTCCAGTACAAGGAGCAGGAACTGCATTTGCCCGTCGGGGCAAGCGGTTCGCCCGCTATTTTTCCCACACCTTTGCCAGCCAGTGATTGAGCATTCCCTTCGCGCATGACACCCATACCGCTCCTACTTTCCGCCGGCGAAGCCAGCGGCGACATGTACGCCGCGCGGCTCGCAACGGCGCTGAAAAAGAGAGTGGACGTGGCGCTCTTCGGAATGGGCGGTCCCCAGATGCGCGCGGCGGGCGTGGAAGTTATCACCGACTACTCGGAAGTGTCCGTCGTGGGCATCACCGAGATTCTCACGCATCTGCCGTCACTCGTGCGAGCCATGCGGCACCTCGTCTCCGAGGCGAAGCGCCGGCAGCCTCCTTTCGCGATCCTTACGGACTTTCCGGGACTTCACTTACGGCTGGCGCGCAAGCTGCGCTCGCTGGGCGTTCGCAATATTTATTACATCTGTCCACAGTTCTGGGCCTGGCGGCCGTGGCGTGTTCGCATCGTGAGAAGAAGATTTGCGCAAGCGCTTTGCATTTTCCCTTTCGAGGAGAAATTCTACGGAGATGCCGGAGTGCCCGTGAAATTTATCGGGCATCCACTGGTTGGAGCCGTCCATGCGTCTTGCACGCGAGAGCAATTTTGCCGCGAGCAGAATCTGGATCCCGCGAGGCCCATTGTCGCCCTCTTGCCGGGAAGCCGGCATGCGGAGCTTGCCCAACACTTGCCGGTCCTTCGCCAAGCATGTGTTTTGATCCAGCGAGAAATCGCCGCGCAGTTTGTAGTTGCCGCCGCCCCCGGGAGCAATGCCACCGAGCTTCGCGAAGGATGGCCTGCCGGAGTGACCCCTCGATTGGTGGAAAGCCAAACCTATAATGCCCTGGCCGCGGCGGATGCGGCGGTCGTTTCAAGTGGCACGGCTACTGTGGAATCAGCCCTGCTCGATGTGCCCATGGTGGTGATCTATCGGGTCACCCCGCTGACCGCGCTTCTCGCCAAGCCCCTGCTTCGCACCAGTTCCTTCAGCATGGTCAATCTAATCGCCGGACGCAGGCTGGTGCCGGAGTTGATCCAGCACGATTTCACGCCCGAACGTGTCGCGGGCGAGATTCTGAGGTTACTGCGTGATTCCAAGGCCCGCGAAGAGCTTCGCGCCGGACTCGCCGAGGTGCGCCAAGCTCTGGGTCCACCGGGCGCCGTCGATCGCGCTGCGGACATCATCGCCGCCCTTCTGAAGGCCGCTCCTGGCAACGCTTTGTGAGGTCTCTGCTATCCTATATATGGCTGCTGAGTCGAAATAATTGAAAGGGGTCCGATGGCCCTCTCCCGAAAAGTTTTGGGCGCGCGATTACTTCTGGTTACGCCGCTCCTGATGGTTTTTTGCATTGCGCCCCTGCGCGCACAAGTGTCTCGCGCACCCGCATTTCTTGCCGACCACTATGACGTTTCCGCTACACTGAATACGATCGGTCAAACGATTTCCGCGGTTGCAAAGGTGGATTTTAGAGCCGGGGAAGCTTCAAGCAGTGTGCGGGTGGAGCTTCATCCGAATCTGAACGTCACTGACGTCAAGGGCAGTGATGGAAAACCGCTGCCGTTCGAACGCGACACACAGAACCCTCTCTTCTTGACGGTGACATTGCCCGCGCCGGTCGGCGCGGGCGGTCATGCCACACTGACATTTACGTATGCGGGCATCCTCGCAAATGAAGAAAACAGTCCGGTGCCGGGCGTACGCATGGCTTCGATTAATAAGGATGCCGCCTATTTGCTGCTCCCCGCGCGATGGTTTCCGCTCACCAATTTCCCAGCAAACCGCTATACGTCGACATTTCGCCTAAATGTGCCGGACACTTTCGTGGTTGCCGGCAGCGGAAAGGCGTCCTCTCCTACACCTATGGCCGGAAAGAACACTGTCGAGGGCGGGCGCCTCTTATATACATTCCAATGTGACCGGGCGGCTCCCCACGGCACCTTCGTGGCAGGCGCCCTGCAATTCAGCCCCAAACAAGCCGAAGGAATAGAGGTTTCGGTCTACGCGCCGCGGGCCGCGTCCGCAAATGCCCAGGACTTTGCCAATGATGTCGCACGCTCCGCAATTATTTTCTCCGATCTCTTTGGCCCGCTCGAGAACTCCGATCTCACGCTGATTCAACTTCCCGACGGAACGCTCCGTGATTTTGCGGCTCCGGGAGTTCTTCTCCTCAGCCGCCGCATGTGGGACCCCAAGTTTGGCGACCGCACCATCGCCCGCTTAGTGGCCTCCCAATGGTGGGGAAATTCCCTGCTCCCGGCGAGTCCGGGGGATGTGTGGATAAGCGACGGTCTGGCGCGGTATTCGGAAGCCATGTACGCGGAACAAAACTCGGGCAAGGAAGCGGGCTTGAAAGCGGTGGACGAGTTCGCCGTCGGCTCCTTAATGTACGAAGACGCCGCCCCGATTGCGCAAGCCGCGCGCTTGATACCCTATTCGGGTGACTACCGCTCGGTGGTCATGAACAAAGGCGCCATGATCTTTCACATGGTTCGCGCACAGATGGGCGACGCGTCTTTCAAATCCCTGCTCCACGATTTTTATGGAAAGTTCAACGGCAGGAGCGCGCGCAACGAAGATTTCGTGGAGTTGGCGCAGCGGCATGCACAGGCCGGAACCAAAGCTGGACAGGCAGCGCCGAATTTGCAGCCTTTTTTTGCCCAATGGCTGAACTCAACGGGGATTCCGGAATTCACGCTCGAATACGTGGTGTACCGGACGCCGCAAGGATTTCGCACCGTCGGCAAAATCAAGCAGCCTCTGGACACCTTTCAGATGCCGGTGGAGCTGCGCATCGATACCGAAGGGAATCCGGAAACGCGGACCGTCGAGGTGATCGGAACAGAATCGAGTTTCACGGTGGAGACGTTTGGTCGGCCGAAGCCGCAGGGCATCAAGATCGACCCAAACAATGTGATCTTGAAGGCCAGCACGTCATTGCGCGCGCGGGCGGCCATCGCCCGCGGTGAAGAGATTGCGGAACAAGGCCGCTATTTCGATGCCATCGCGCAATATCAAAAGGCGCTGGCCATTCAACCCGGACGTCCGCTGGCTAATTTCAGGATGGGGGAAGCGTTCTTCTACCAGAAAAACTTTCAAGCGGCCGCGAATGCCTTTCGCGAGGCTCTGCAATCCGTTCCGGAGCCTCCGGAAAAATGGACCGAAGTTTGGGGCCACATCTATCTCGGGAAAATCTTCGACCTGTTGGGGCAGCGAGCGCGCGCCGTCAACGAATATAGCAAGGCAAAACAGACTAACGACGATACTGGTGGAGCGCAGGAACAGGCGGAAAATTTATTGAAGAAGCCCTATTCCGAGGGCGGCGCTCCCATCCAAGCGACTGCTGCTGATGCAAAAACATCGGCTGCGCCTGCACCAGCAGACGATAGGCCAGTGTTGAAGAAGCCGACGCCTTAGCCTCCGTCGTTTGCGCGCTTGCCGGTTTTCCCAGCAGCTCCCGCTTGAACGCTTTCCCACACTTTTTCAAAAACGCTCCGAGCTTCTTCGTCGAACAGCACAAAATGAACTGTTTCGAGGGATGTCTTGCCCTTGAGATGCCTAACGGCCTCCGTCAGCATGATTTCTGCGCATTCTGCTAAATCGAATCCTGCGATACCTGTTCCCACCGCGGGAAAGGCAACGGTCTTGATGCCGCGTTCGTCTGATATGCGGAGCGCATGCACTGTTGAGTTTCTTAAGGCCTCCGCTGTCGTTCTTCCGCCGAGTTGCATACTTGCCGCGTGGATCACATACTTTGCCCTTAAGTTTCCACCCGTGGTGATGGCTGCGTAGCCTATCGGAATGGTGCCGATGGCGTTGCACTCCTTCTGAATTTGATCACCGCCTTTGCGGCGGATGGCCCCCGCGACGCCGCCGCCTAGGATGAGATCGTTGTTGGCGGCATTTACGATCGCATCCGTATCCATTTCGGTTAAGTCGCCCTGCTGAATCACGATTCGTTCTGCGATTGGTTTTGTCATCGGTCCGTCCAAGCTACTTTTGGCTCTTCACGGTTTATCGCCATGCGATCCACGCGGCACATACTTGAAGACGCCTCTTCCCGACTTGCGGCCGAGCCGGCCTTCCCGAACATATTTTTGTAACAAAGCGTTGGGCCGATACTTTTCGCCCAGCGTCTCGTGGAGATATTCGAGGACGTGCAGACAAACATCAAGCCCGACGAGGTCGGCTAGCTCAAGAGGGCCCATAGGGTGATTCAGTCCGAGTTTAAGGGCCTTGTCGATATCTTCCGCCGATGCGACGCCGCTTTCGAGAAGCGCAAAAGCTTCGTTGCTGATGATCGCGCTGACGCGAGATGTAACGAAGCCGGGAGAATCCTTCACAACGACCACTTCCTTGTTCATCCGGCGGCCGACCTTGCGGCATGTTGTGAGGGTCTCTTCAGAGGTGAATGGCGTCATCACCAGCTCCAGAAGCTTCATTTTCGGGACGGGATTGAAGAAGTGCATCCCTATGCAGCGATCGCGGCAGACTGTGACATCGCTCATGTCGGTGATGGAAAGCGAAGACGTGTTGGTGGCGAAAATCGCGTTGGGCTTTGCGAACTTGTCGAAGATGGTGAAGAGCTCCAGTTTCATCTCCATTTCTTCAGGGACGGCTTCGATGATCAGGTCCGCGTCGCGGATGGCGTCTTGTACCTTATTGGCAGTCTTCAGATTCCGAAGAGCCAGGTCTCGCGTGGCTGCATCGACTTTTTTGCGCGCAACTCCCTCGTCAAGAGCATTCCGAATCCAATTAACGCCCTGCTCGAGCATGGGCTGAGAGATGTCTTCCAGCACCGTGAAGTAGCCGCCCACCGCCGAGGCATAAGCGATGCCTCGCCCCATCGTGCCTGCCCCGATCACGGCAATCGTCCTTACTTCCACAATGGCTTCTCTCCGTTCCTGAATGTGACCTCGATTGAAGATCGACCGCCGAACAAGTCGAGAGCTGTTTGCCGCTGAATTCAGACCGGGCGAACAACGGTGGCGGCGCTCACTTCAGGAGTTTCTTGTAAGCATCTTCATCGTAACCAAGAAGAACCTGCGTTCCCTTGATCACGACGGGCCGCCGGATCAGATTAGGCTCCTTGGCCATGAGCTTGATGGCCTCAGCGCGGGAAGGTGGATTATCTTTCATCCCCCGCGCTTGATAAACCTCGTTCCGCGGATTCAGAAATTCCTTGTAATCGCGGGCGCCAATCAGTTTATTCAGATCGGCTTCGCTCAGCCTCTCTTTGTCCAAATCCCGCAATTCCAATTCAACGCCGCGTTCAAGCAAGAGACCTCTCGCTTTTCGGCAGGTCGTTCAAGAAGGTTTCTGTAGAAATTGAATTCTCACTTTGGCCACAAGGACTCCATTCAGCCGGAGAACAGTTTGCTGCGTCCCACTTGCCGGATGTCTTCAATATCGCGGAATGTTTGGATCAATCTCGAGGGACCACCGCTCGATCCCTCCCGCGAGGGATTTCGCGTGCTCAATTCCCTGCTGCCGCAGCCACACCGCTGCGTCCAGACTGCGAATTCCGTGGTGACAATAACAAATCACTTCTTCATCGTCGGGCAAGGATTGAACGTGGCTTGGCAACGCGCCGAGCGGAATCAATTTCGCTCCCTCGATACGGCAGATCTGATATTCACCCGGTTCGCGCACATCCACGAGTAGCACTTTTTCGCCCTGATCCAGGCGCTGCTTCAATTCCATGGGCAGAATTTGGAGATCGTCCACTCAGTGTCCTTCCCAGGTTGCGTTTCTCGTCATGGATTCCTGATCTTCTGTTCACAAGGTGTAGAACGGCTGGGCTGAAGCGTGCATTACCTCGAGCAGCCCTGCAACTCCCGAGTTTAGCGCCCTTCGAACTTCGGCCGCCTCTTTTCAAAAAACGCGCGAAGACCCTCGGCGCAATCATGCGACAAAAAACATTTCATCTGCTGCTGAACTTCATTCTCTAAAGCGGTTTCCAGTGCCTGGCGCTCGCCCCCGAAAAGCGTGCGTTTCGCTGCCGCAATGGCGATCGTGGGTCCTTGAGCAATTTTCTGCGCCAGCGTTCGCACCTCGGCTTCCAGTCGCGCCGAAGGGACGACGCGGCTCACCAGTCCTAGTCGAAGCGCAGCCTGGGCGTCGATCATCTCACCCGTATAGAACATTTCCGCCGCATTTGATGGGCCCGCGAGCTGAGGAAGAAAGTAAGTTCCCCCGTAATCCGGAAACAAGCCAACTTTCGCGAAGCTCTGACCAAACGTGGCTTCTTCTGCCGCTATGCGAATGTCCGCCGCAAGCGCAATATTCATCCCGCCCCCGGCAGCGGCGCCATTGACGGCAGCAATTACGGGTTGCGGCATCGTCCGCATCTTCAGAATCATTTGCATCCCCGAACGCAGGAGGGGCTCCAACTGTTTCACGTCTCCGCTCTCGCGTCCGCGGCGGAGAAAATTGAGATCTCCTCCGGCACAAAACGCGCGTCCGGTTCCGGTGAGAACCACCACGCGAATGGACCCGTCCTGCGCAAGCCGCGCAAACGCCTCATTCAAACCGGCGGCGAGCTCTTTGTTAAGTGAATTCAGGCAGTCGGGGCGGTTCATCACGACGGTGGCGATGCCGTGCTCTGCCGTTTCAAGCACAACGGGATTTGCCGGTGCGGTTTGTGGTGAATTGCTCATGACTTGCTCCCGATTACTGAACTTTTGTCTCCCGCTCTTTCTCGATGCGCTTCACAAGCTGTGCCAGCTTTCGAAAATGCCTAACCTTGTCGCCCATTCCCTTCGCGTTCTGGCCGCTCGTGGAGGGCAGCACGTACACTCGCGCTCCATAGAGCAGCTCCTTCTGTTGCCCAAAACTGCATTTCCTCTGCGCGAAGTGTTCGTAGGTGAGCTTACCGTTGAAAGCCACTACGTGAGGCGAGAACTCCTCCAGCTTTTGAGAAAGAACGATGCGCCCCTCGGCAAAGTCCGCGCGCGTGAGTTCTTCGATCCCTTTGGTGGGCCGTTTTACGAGATCAGTCAATCCCACGCCAAACTCGATCACCCGTTTGTCGTCGCGATATTCGAGCGGCTCCGGCACCACGCCTCCTTCAAAGAGCGCCGGCCAGAACTGATTACCACGCCCGGCGTAATAGTGGCCCACACGCACCGAAGACTCGCTCGGATTACATCCGATAATCACGAGCTTCATGCCCTTCCGCAAATGGTCAGGTAGCGTTTTCATAAAAACAGCTTAACGCGCTTATGAAGTTGCGTCACTTACCCTTAAAGTTAGCAGGACGCTTCTCGATGTATGCCGCGAGTCCCTCTTTGGCATCCTCGCTGGTAAAAAGCAGTTGCTGCAACTCCCTCTCGATTCCGAGAGCCTCGCCGAAGCCTACTTCCGAGCCGGTCACCACCGCCCGCTTAATACGGCCCACCGCGTAGGACGCCTTGTTGGGAGGGCAGAACTGCCTTGCATACGCTTTCACATCGTCCCAAAAACTTTCGCTTTCGTAGGTATGGTGAATCAGTCCGATTTCTCGGGCTTCTTCGAAACTGAATGTTTTCCCCGTAGCCATCAACTCGAAAGCCTTTGCGCGGCCGATGACCCGGGATAGCCTTTGCGTTCCGCCCGTCCCCGGCAAGACACCCAAACTGACTTCCGGCAGTCCGATCTTTCCGCCTTCCCTCTTCGCGATGCGAATATCGCACGCCAATGCAACTTCCAGGCCTCCGCCGACTGTATGTCCATTCAGCGCTGCGATCACAAGTTTGGGAGTTTGCTCCAGCCGGCACAACGTCTCATTCGCGTGCAGACAGAAGTAATACTTATACGCGGGGTTCGCCTTGGTCAGCATGGAAATGCTGGCGCCCGCACAGAAGAATTTGTCGCCCGCGCCACGGACCACGATGACGTGAACGCTTTCATCCATCCGGGCCTTTAGGATGGCCGCGTCCAATTGCAGCATCATCTCGTAGCTATAAGTGTTGGCTGGCGGATCATCCAGCTCGAATGTCGCGATGCCCTCTTCGACCCGGTACTTCACAAGTTCCCTTGGGCTCGCCTCTTTCGTTGCCACCATCTACTTCTCTCTCGATTTCATGCCAATACCCCTAAGTTATTAGGAATCAATAGATTGTGTGGCTCTTCGGCCAGAGATTGTGAAGCAAACTGGATAGGAATTCGAGCGGCCATTGCCCCTGCCAAACTGTCGTTTGAGAACAGTATCCGTCCTTGTCGGCAGTGTCAAGGTAAGTCAGCCCCTTTATGGCGTTCCTGCTTACCTTACGATGGCGACCGAATCCTGAATCTCAAGTTAGTTTTGCATCATCCAAAACTAAGAGCGGCAGTGCAATGGCGCTGGTCTGTGCTACTTTTATGACTCAGTCGAACCCGAATATTCTCGCAGGGAGCGCATTGAGCAATTTGAGCTCGCCCAATCCACATCGCCTTCCGTCCTCGGTCGCGCTGGCCGACGAGCATCTCTTGGTCGCGGCGGCAAAGGCAGGCGATGCAGCCGCCTTCGAGGAACTCGTCAACCGCTACGAACGCAAGATTTTCCGGCTCACCATGAACATTACGGGCAACGCCGAGGATGCGGAAGACGCGATGCAAGACGCCTTTCTCAAGTCCTACACGCACTTGGAGAACTTCCACGGAGATTCGCGGTTTTATACGTGGCTCGTGCGCATCGCCGCCAACGAGGCGCTGATGCGGTTGCGCAAACGGCGGCCGAACCAAGTCTCGCTCGACGAACCCATCGAGGGCGAAGACGACCTCATCCCTAGGGAAATTCAGGATTGGGATCCGACTCCGGAACAGCGCTACGCCCAATCGGAAATGAAAGGAATCCTCAACGAAGTCATTCAGCAACTCGAGCCCGATTATCGCATCGTCTTCGTTTTGCGGGACGTTGAAGAGCTATCCACTGAGGAGACGGCTCAGTCGCTTGGAATTTCCATCCCCGCGGTCAAATCCAGGCTTCTGCGGGCCAGACTCAAATTGCGTCAGAAACTAAATCGCTATTTTCGCAAAGGTGAACCAAATTGAAATGCAAGAGCGTTATCCGTGAGTTGTCCAATTACCTCGACGGCGACCTCGATGGGGTACTCAAGCTCGATCTCGAGCGCCATCTTCAGCATTGTGAAGACTGCTCGATGGTTGTCGATCAAACGAAGAGGACAGTCGAGATTTTTTGCGGCTCCGAGCCTCTTGAGCTGCCGACTGATGTCCGCTCGCGGCTGCACCAAGCCCTGCACAAAAAAATCGCACAGAGGCCCAATTAGTTCTTTGTTGGTCCGCCAGTTAAGGCTCAGCCCAAAAAGGTAGTTCTCTTCCCAACTCTTTTTCGCGCGCCAGAGAGTAAACCTTCAGTGCAACGGCCAAATCCCAGGACGCGATCCCGTTTGACTTGAACAGTGTAATTTCGGACGCGCTCGTCCTTCCGCTCGTTTTTCCCGCCACAAGATCCGACAGTTTCTTCACTCGTGACCATCGGGCTTCATCGCCCTTGAAGCTCAAAATCAAATCGCCCGCCTCGATGCGAGACTGTTCGACCGAATCCACGACGACGATTCCGGCCTTTGCCACGGCCTCATCGTCGGTCTCCCGCTTGTGCGCGTGATTCGCGCCGATGGCATTGATGTGCGTGCCGGGAGTCAGATTCGCTCCGCTCACGACTGGCTGGGTTGCCGTGGTCGCCGTGGAAACAATATCGGCGCCGCGAACCGCTTCCGCTGCCGAGCCTACAGGCGTCACTGGCACACCGAGGCGCTTGGTCATTTCCTTCGAAAATTTCTCTCGGCGCTCGGGATCGCGGCCGTAGGCACGAGCCGATTCCAGCTTCCGCGCCGCGGCCACGGCTTCAAGCTGCGTTCTGGCTTGACCGCCAGTGCCGATGATCCCCGCGACCCGAGCATCCGATTTCGCAAGATATTTTGTGGCCACGCCCGAAGCCGCTCCCGTTCGCAACTGGCCCATATAGTCCGCTTCGATCAACGCCAACAGATCGCCCGAAGCGATCTCATAGAGCGGAACCAGAAATCGCATCTTCCCACGAACATAGGTGTACTGCTTCATCGCCAGGTAGCCCGCCTGAAAATCCGCGGCCGCCATGTAGTGGAAGAATCCACCCTTGGGTAATTCGAAGCGCCGCCGTGGGTGCACGATGACTTCGCCGTTGGCTTCTTTCCGCGAAATCTCTTCCACCGCGTCCATGGCCATGGCCATCGTCAAAACGAACCGCACCTCGGCTTCGCTAATGTGCAAAGTCATCTCATAGTTCCCCTATTTTTGTCTCTAACGCGTTCCACTTTTTGCAGTCGGTGCGCGGTTCGATTTCTTTCCGGTTGCCTCGCCTTCCCGGACCCGGCGCACCACTGTTTGCCGTAAGCGATACACCCGCCCTTCCTTTCCCGCATCCATCAAATGGAATCGAAACTCCGGTTCACCCGACGGCCCTTTTCCCACCCGTATTGGCAATCCACCACAAAGATTATTCTCGATGAACGCTGTCTCGTAGCGCGTCCTTCGCCCATTCCAGGTGTAGACTCGAACTGTTGTAAAATCACACGGCTGGCCCTCAGCCCCTCGCGCGCCCGCAACCAGATATTGCGGTTTGTCGCCGGACGGATCGCTCACGCGGTTCAGCTCAAACCAAGCCAGAGTTCGAATGTTCGCCGAGGCCATTTCCTCGCGCACCGCTTCTGGTGTATCGAGTTCGATAAAGCGGGCGATGGTCCATCCCGCGATCGGAATAGTTTGATCGCCGGGTTGCGTCGTGGTCGTCGGATTGGCCCCTTGCCCCCCAACTTCGCCAGGTGGCCGGGTGGCTACACCGCGAACCAGGAACCAGTCCTCTTTCTTCGTCTCCTGCGGCTCCCCCGATGGCTCCTTTTCGTCCGGGACCTGCACCCAATCGGCGACCGCGCGCCCCACGACTTCCACCGGAACGCCGCGCGAAAACTGGTAAAGCCGCGGCTCCATGCGTCCCGGCTGAACGCGCAAATTCGTCTGCACCTTGGTCCGTCCGCGCGCTTGAACTGGAAAAGCTTGCGCCTGTAACAAGAGTTTCGCGCTGCGCTGCCACAGCGAAGGCTCCATCAGCGCACGGCCTTCGACCCAGCCGACTTCGCCTGCGGAAGTACGCACCTTTACGTTGTCATTGCGGCGCGCAATAACATCGACGCGCTCGCCATAGTGCAGGGCTCCGATTTGCTCGCGCACCTCTGCAACGCTGCCGAAGAGCGGGACAGTCCGCTCACTCACGTACGCTTCGCCCGACGATTCGTGCTTCGGCCGGAGTATCCAGGCGAGAATGGCAACCAGGATCAGCAGAGGAACTGCTACCAGAAGCTTGCGCTTCATGCACCATCCCCAAATGTAGCTCCAATGGCTCGTGCGGCATGAACAATCTCGCTCGCAGGATCCACGCATTTCATCTTCGACAGTGCTTCCTCCAACGTCACAGATTCGATTTTCCCGGCTCTCAAGCACACCATCCGGTCGAATTGCGCGCCCACGATCAGGTCGACGGCGTGAACGCCCAATCGCGTCGCCAAAATCCTGTCAAATGGCGTCGGTGAGCCGCCGCGCTGAACGTGCCCAAGAACGGTTACGCGAATCTCCTTATGCAGCATCTCTCGCAGAGTGAACGCAATCGTGTTCGCCACGTTTCCGGGCACTGCCGGTGGGATCATTTTCCCGTTGGGATCGGTCGCGGGAAGTTTCACCCCCTCGGCGACGACGACCATGCTGAAGCGTTTTCCGCGGTTTTCCCTGGCATGCACTGCGTCGCAAATGGCTTCGAACCGGAACGGAATCTCAGGTATCAGAATAATATGTGCGCCGCCTGCAATACCGGCATGCAGCGCTATCCACCCGGCGTCGCGCCCCATGACTTCGATGAGCATTACCCGGTGATGGCTTTCCGCCGTGGTGTGGAGGCGGTCGATGGCTTCTGTAGCGACGAGTAGCGCCGTGTCAAAACCAAAAGTGACCTCCGTGGCGGAAAGATCGTTATCGATCGTCTTGGGCACTCCTACGACCTTTAGGCCGCGCCGCGCAAAATCGCGCGCGATATGCAGCGTGCCGTCGCCTCCTGTCACGATTAACGCGTCGATCCCTAGTCGGCGCGCGTTTTCCAGGCACAGTCCGGAATAATCTCGAACGACTTCCTTTCCGTCTTCTTTGGCGCAGTAGCCGAACGGATTACCCCGGTTCGTGGTGCCGAGAATCGTTCCCCCTCGCGGCAAGATCCCGCTGACACTGCTGTCGGTTAGTTCCTCCGCACCCTCCGGCCAGATCAAGCCGTCGAAGCCGTTGCGAATGCCAATCACCCGCAGGCCATGTGCGCCGATCGCCGATCTCACCACCGCGCGTATCACCGCATTCAATCCGGGGGCGTCTCCGCCTCCGTTAACGATGCCAATTGTCTTGATTTTGTCCATCTTCGTCAGGAGCTTTCGCCAAAAGATTGTACCTGATTCTTCGTTTACACCGCCGCGTCCGATGCACCATTTGCTTTTCTGTTAAAATGCCGATGCGTCCGCCGGCAACAAGCCTTTGCGCCACGGAGGAATTCGATGAAATCTCTCGATTCACTGCAGCCGCTGGCGCTATTCCTTCTCCGCTTTGCTCTCGGGATCATTTTCATCACCCACGCCTACCCCAAGCTTATTCACGGGGCCGATATGCAGAGCTTTTTTATCGAACATGGCCTGCCGGGCTACTTCGTATATATCGGGGGTGTTCTGGAAATGTTTGGTGGCGGGCTGTTGCTTCTGGGGCTATTCACGCGTGGCGCGGCACTTCTCCTCACCCTCGAAATGTGCGTGGCTATCTGGAGAGTCCATTCTGCGCGTGGGATCATGGCCGTACATGAATACGAGTTTCCTCTGATGATGGCAGTAGGGTGCTTTGTCTTGGCGGCGGTTGGAGCGGGACTTATCTCTGTCGATCACCTGCTGTTTGACGATGGCGGAGGCAGGTCGCGCGCCCCGCGAAATCCCGGCAAAAAATAGATAGTGCGGAATTTGTGTTCGAGGGCCGTCCCCGAACCGTGCGCCTCGGCCTTAAGTCGTCGTCGTGACGGTAGTCGAAGGTCCAGGGTATCCAGCAGGACCCAGCGGAAGGACAATCCACAGAATGAGGTACGCCAGCAGCCCCGTTCCTCCGCATAGGACAAGCAGTACCCAGATCACCCGGATCAACGTCGGGTCCAGGTCAAAATATTCCGCGAGTCCTCCGCAAACACCCCCGATTTTCTTGTCGGTGCTGGATCGCATGAGTCTCCGAGGGTACGACGTCCCCGGAGCAACACCCGCGGCATTGGCTTCAGGCTGTCTCGCACCGCAGCTGTAGCAGAACTTTGATCCCGCCACGATCTCTTTTTGGCAATTCGCGCAAGTCATGATTCCACCCCCACAAGGCAGTACTTGAATCTGTCCTAGTTAAACATACGAGGCAGCCTGCAAAAAGGTTTCATTTGCCGGTCAAGCTATGCGGAAGTCTAATACTCGAGAATCTCTTTCACGGCCAGAACAACGCTCTCCGTCTGCGGCAAAATCACGTCTTCCAGTTTGGGCTGATACGCGCAGAAAGTGTCCATGGCAGCCACGCGCTTCACCGGAGCATCGAGTTCTTCGAACAGCTCATCTGCAATTCTGGCGGCGATTTCCGCGCCGTAGCCCCAGCTCCGCATATCCTCGTAAGCCACAATCACGCGATGCGTTTTTCGCACGGTGGCGCAAATCGCTTCCCAGTCATAGGGGGACAATGACCGCAAGTCCACGATCTCGGTGGAAATTCCTTCGCGCTCCAGCTGCGCGGCAGCCACTTCCGTCCGGTGAACGAACGCCCCGTAAGTGATGATGCTAACCTCGGAACCTTCCTTTACGAGGCGCGCTTTCCCGAACGGCACCATATAATCCGGCCCGGGATATTCCGAGCGGTTATAAGGCTGGCGATAGAGATGCTTGTGCTCGAGGAACATCACGGGATCGTCGCAGCGGATGGCTGTGCGCAACATCCCGGCAACGTCCAGCGCGGTCGAGGGCATCACCACGCGCAGCCCCGGACAATGCGCAAAAATCGATTCTCCGCTCTGGCTGTGATAGATCCCGCCTCCGGTGAGATATCCACCAATCGCAACGCGGATGACGACTGGACATTTGAAGGCGCCGTTCGAACGCCAGCGAAGCACGCTGAGTTCATCCCGCAACTGCATCATCGCCGGCCAGATGTAGTCGAAGAACTGAATTTCCGCGACGGGCTTTAACCCTCGCGTGGCCATTCCGATCGCCCGGCCGATGATGCTGGCCTCCGCGAGCGGTGAATTAAAGACGCGATCGTTTCCGAATTTGCGCTGCAATCCGGAGGTGGCCTTAAAAACGCCGCCCTTGCCCTTCACTTCCTTGAGATTTTCTTCCCGGCTCGCGTCGGCGACGTCTTCACCAAAAACCGTAATTCGCTCGTCGCGGGCCATTTCATCCGACAACGTAGCTGCAACCATCTCGACCATCGTCTTCGGCGCGCCGTGGAATTGGGGTTCCGTTTCGAATGCGGTGGACGCGGGATCAATGTCCGGCGAAAACACGTTTACGCGTATCGAATCAATCTCCGGGGGTTCTGCCGCGAGCGCAACGTCCGCCGCCTCGCGGACCTCCTGGTCGACTTCTGTTTCCATTTCCTCGATTTGCTTCTCTTCGAGCAAACCCTCCCGCACCAGGAACAGCGCAAACTTCGAGATTGGATCGCGATGGGCCTCGCCCTCGCGCTCCTCGGGTGTTTTGTACAGCTTTTCGTCGTCGGACAGTGAATGGGAGTATGGCCGCGTCACATGCGCGTGCACCAGCGCCGGACCGCGCCGCCCCCGGCAGTATTCGACCGCTTCCTTGCAAACGGCGTAGCTTTCGAGCGGATCCGTGCCGTCGCATTCGGCAACGTGCAGACCGGGGAAGCCTTGCGTCAATCTGGAAATGCTCCCTCCCGCCGTCTGCACCTCGACAGGCACGGAGATCGCGTAACCGTTATCTTCGATCAGGTACAGGAGCGGCAGTTTCTTCGTGCACGCCGCATTGAGCGACTCCCAGAACTCGCCTTCACTGGTGGCGCCGTCGCCTGCGGAGACATAAACAATTTCTTCGCGCTCGTGCCTCATGAACTCGCCTAGCGGTGCTTTCTTAGCCTGCGCGAGAGCCTTCGGCCGCTCCTCGTAATATAAAGTTGCCTCCGCCGCCCCCACCGCCTGAACAAATTGCGTTCCCGTGCACGACGACTTGCTGACGATGTTTAATTTCAGACTGCCCCAGTGGGAGGGCATCTGCCGGCCGCCGGAACTCGGGTCATCCTTCGCACCGACAGCTTGCAGAAGCATGTCCGTGGGCGTGAGTCCCAGCATCAGACACAGCGCGCGATCGCGGTAGTAGGAGTACAGCCAATCCACTCCCGGCCGAAGAAGCAACCCCATTGCTGCGGTGACTGCCTCGTGACCCGCGCTCGAGATCTGAAAGTAAATTTTATTCTGTCGTTTGAGTTGAATTTCCCGGTCATCCAGCCGCCGGGAAAGATACATCGTGCGGTAAATTCGGATGAGCGTTTCGCGATCGAGTCCCCGATACTTCGTGGCATCAAGCTTGGCAATCTTGACGCGCGTCTGTACCGCCATTCGGTCTGCCCTCGTCGGAGTGGTCGTTCTAGCCTAGCGGAAACCTATTATACTGGATGTTCCTCCGCTCTCACTATTCCAGGTTTTGAAACTTTTCCTCAGTGGCACGGAAATCTGTCTCGTCCGGCTTAATCAACCGCGGAGCCGCGCTCTTAAAGGGCTCCTCGCCGGGGATGCGGTCCACCCAGCGCTGATGAGAGAGCTTTTCATGCCCGGAGAAATAGAGCCTCACCAGGAGTTTGATGTCCCCGCTGATCCCCGGTTCTTCTCGCGTCCCCTCGGAGGCTTTTTCCTTGCCCTTGGGGGCGTCTTTCCCTTTCGATTTTTCCGCTTTCGGCGATCCTCCGTCTACAGGGGCCTCCGCGCGATCAAACTTGAATTGCAGCTTTTTGTCGAGCCGAAACGCCTGCCGCCAGCCATCCAGCTTGTGGCGCGCTTGCTGGGCAGCCTCCTCGTTCTTGCCAAAATCGAACACCAGGAACGAATTGTTCATAAGCCGAGTCTGCGACGTGAGCTTCGGCAAGTCAAGGCACGGCGCACGAAGATCCACCCATCATAACCGGCAATATTTTCTCTTAGCGTGCCCTTGGGTTCAAAATATCTCATAAGCCTCGCCAGGTGGGAATATTTTGGGTATTATCAGGGTTCGGTAGATTGACAACATGAGTACGCAGAGACGAACCCGCCGCCCGATCCTCGGCCCCAGCTTCTGCCTGGTCGCTTTGCTCCTGATGTATGCGCCGTTTGCGGCCTTCGCTTATTCTGCTCGGACCATGTCGTGTTGCACCGGCGACCAATGCCCCATCCGGGAGCATCATCACCAAGCCATGCCGATTGCGTCAAACGATGCCATGGATTGCGGGCACGACATGAGCGGCATGACCGCCTGCACTATGTCGTGTTGTCATCAGACCGATCGGCCCGTTCTCGCTCCCGTCGCTTTCCTTTTGCCAGAGTTAGCATCCACATCTGCTCTCGCTTCAGCAACGCTTCCAGTCGGAATGCTTAAGCAGAATGATCTTCCTCGCGCCACTAAGCCTCTCTCTCCCCCTCCTCGCTTCACCGCAGCGGCCCTGTAAGGGTCTGCTCGCTCCCCAAAGCAGTTCCTACTAACCCGCGACGCCGCCCCTCGGCTGCTCGCCATCCATTCTTTCCGGGAGAGGAAAAGAGCATCTATGCAACGCATTCTGCTGTTCATCGCAAGTTTGTTTCTCATTGCCAGCGCCGCTTTCGCTACCGTTTTCGGAACCGTGCGCGGCATCGTCCATGACATGCAACATCGTCCCATGGCAGACGTTACCGTCGTGTTGAAGGCAAAAAACTCGGACTACGCGCAAACGACACAGAGCGACGTAAACGGCGACTTCCATTTCGACGCCGTCCCTCTGGGCGAGTACACGATCACAGTCTCGGAAGCGAATTTTGCCGTCCAGGAACAGTCCTTAACTGTCCTGTCCGGAACGGCTCCCGTCCTCCACTTCGAACTCCAACTTGCTTCCCAGAATCAGTCCATTACTGTCTCCGCCGATTCCGCCTCCGCCCAAGCAGAATCCGTCACGCCCACCGACATCGTTGACCGCCAACAAATCAGCGAAACTCCGGGCGCAACCCGCGGCAACAGCCTCGCCATGATCACCGACTACGTTCCCGGAGCGTATTTTACGCACGATCAGCTTCACGTTCGCGGCGGTCATCAAGTCAGTTGGCTCATCGATGGTGTGCCCATCCCGAACACCAACATCGCCAGCAATCTCGGCCCCCAGATCGATCCCAAAGACATTGACACTCTCGAAATGCAGCGCGGCAGCTACAGCGCCGATTTCGGCGACCGCACCTACGGCGTGTTCGACGTCGCACCTCGCACCGGCTTCGAGCGCAACAACGAAGCCGAACTCGTTCTGGGCGCCGGCAATTTTTATCAGACCGATGACCAGATCAATTTCGGCGGACACAACAATCGTTTCGCCTATTACGCCAGCGTCAACGCCAACCGCACCAATCTCGGCTTGGAGACTCCGACTTCCGCGGTGATTCACGACGCCGCCAACGGCATCGGTGGCTTTGCTTCGCTCATCTACAACGCCAGTTCGCAAGATCAATTGCGGCTCGTTGCGCAAATCCGAAACGACTTCTACCAAGTGCCTTTTGATCCGAACGATCCAAACACTCAAGGCACTTTCCTTCACGACGCCAACCATGAGACTGATTCCTTTGTGGCGGTGTCCTGGGTGCGCACGTTCACCCCGGGATTAGTGCTCACGGTCTCGCCCTTTTATCACTTCAATAGAGCGAATTACGAGGCCAGCCCCTTGGATCTGCCGAGTTCTACCACGGAAAGACGCGCCTCCAAGTATGAAGGTGGCCAAGCCGCGATTTCCTTGGTCAAGGATCGCAACAATCTGCGAGCGGGCCTGTACAGCTTTGCGCAGCAGGACTCCCAATTATTTGGATTGATCTTCAACGACCACAGCGCACCCAACCTAGCGCCTCCTGACGTCGAGAAACCTTCGGGCAGCTTGGTCGCCGTGTACGCCGAAGATCAGCTAAAGGTAACCTCCTGGCTCGCACTGAACGCAGGTATTCGCCAGACCCACTTTTCAGGTGGGGTCATCGAGAACACAACCAGTCCTCGCGTAGGCGCATCGGTCAAAATCCCTAAGCTCAACTGGGTCTTTCGGGGTTTCTACGGCCACTTCTATCAGGCTCCTCCGCTTCTCACGGCATCTGGTCCGTTGCTCCAATTCGTCACCGGCCAGAATCTCGGATTCGTTCCGCTCCGGGGCGAGCGGGACGAAGAGCACCAGTTTGGCGTCACCATTCCGTTTCGCGGATGGAACCTCGATGCTGACAATTTCCTCAACCGTTCAAACAATTTCTTCGATCACAACAATTTGAATAACTCCGACGTTTTCTTTCCGATCACCATTCAAGGTGCCCGCATCAACGGGTGGGAGCTGACGCTACGCTCGCCGCGCATCCGCAATCGTGCCCAAATCTATTTGACGTATTCGAATCAACTCGCTCTTGGATTCGGCGACATCAACGGCGGCCTCACCAATTTCTCCTTTGGCGACAGTTTCAAGCTGCTCGACCACGATCAGCGAAACACGTTGCACATCGGCGGGCAGTACACGTTGCCCTGGCGGGGCTATGCATCGACTGACGTTTACTTTGCCTCTGGCTTCTCGAATGGCAACCCTGCCATCCCCGGCAACCATCTCCAGCCGCACACGACGTTTGACCTCTCCCTTGGCAAAAGCTTTGGGGAACGTTTCTCACTAAGCGTTCAGGGCCTCAACGTCGCCAACCGCCGCGTTCTGTTGGATAACAGTTTCACCTTTGGCGGAACCCACTTCCTCAATCCGCGCGAAATCTTTCTCCAGCTCCGCTACCGCTTCCACTATTGACGGGAAATCCAGTCGCGCAATCCGGCATTTCCACCAGCCAGGAAAATGATAGACTGAGTCTGATTTTCGAAGGCGATGGAGTTCGCCATAACCGTTCCGGTAAAAGTCACCGGGACTGATGACTCCTGGCTCCCCAGTGGCGCCGGGAGTTTTTTGTTTCGCGCCGTATCAGGCGCCGTTTTCGTCATGACCGGCGCTTGATTGGCGGATGACCGAGTCATTACGGGTAAACGATCGGAACAACTTTGCGACTCATACTTATCGCGCTCTTCGGAGCGATTGGCACTCTGGCCCGGTACGGCCTGCAGGGCGTCGTTCAATTCCGCACCGCTGGCGCGTTTCCCTACGGAACCTTGCTCGTCAATCTTTCGGGCTGCTTTTTGCTTGGCCTCATTGGCCAATTCACGCTCACCCGTCTGGTGATTTCGCCCGACTGGCGCGTCGCCATTGCCGTCGGCTTCTTTGGCGGCTACACCACTTTCTCCAGCTTCGGCTGGGAAACCGCCAAGATGCTCGAGGACGGCGAGTGGTTGCGCGCCACGACCTATGTTGCCGCAAGCGTTATTGCCGGCCTGCTTCTTTCCGTCGCGGGAATCCGCCTGGCGAATCGCTTTTAGGAGTCCAAATGACGCATGAAAAATTTGAAGGCGAGCGCACTTTGATGCGCATCCACATCGGGGAATCCGACAAATGGCACGGCAAACCTCTTCACGAGGCCATCGTCGAGCTGCTGCGCAAGGATGGATTTTCGGGCGCCACCGTCCTGCGCGGGGTGGCCGGCTACGGCGGCTCGAGCATCTACCACACCGACAAACTTCTGCGTTTGTCGCAAGACCTGCCTATCATCGTCGAAGTAGTCGAAAGCGCCGAACGCATCGAGAAAATCCTTCCCCGCCTCGACGAAATGGTCGAGGGCGGCCTCATCACCCTCGAGAAAGTCCGCGTCATTCTCTACCGCGCCGCCAAAAAATAATTTGGAATGCGGTAGCCCAGCTACCGCTTTTGCCGATTCTGGCTGACCAGTCGATCAGCCAATGCGTGCACGCAAAACTTAGGGAACAAGTACTGCAGGCTGTAAACTCTCCTCCATGCCCGACTCGCGCCCAAGCCAGTCCTGGCTCAATCGCACCGTCCTCGGCATCGGCCTCACCAGCCTGTTCAGCGACTGGAGCCATGAAACAGCAACCGCGATCCTCCCCGCGTTTCTCGCCTCCATCGGCGCGGGTCCAGCCTGGCTCGGCGCGATTGAGGGGATCGCCGACGGCCTCTCCAGCTTCGCCAAGCTTGCCGCCGGTCATTACACTGACCGCCTTAAGCACCGCAAGCCTCTCGCCCTCTTTGGCTACGCCGTTACCGCGCTGGCCACTGCGTCCTTCGCTTTCGCCACCCACGCCTACCATGTTTTGATCGGCCGCGCGACCGCCTGGCTCGGCCGAGGCGTCCGCTCCCCCGCGCGCAAAGCGCTCCTCGCCGCCGACACTCCTCCGGGCGCCTACGGCCGCGCCTTCGGCTTCGAGCGCCTGATGGACACGGTCGGCGCCATCGGCGGGCCGCTCACTGCCCTTTGGTTGCTCCAGCAGACCGGCCACTCCTACAAAAAAGTTTTCCTCTGGACACTCTTGCCGGGCCTCGTGGCCGTAGCCTCTTTCTGGTTTCTTGTCCGCGAGCGTCCCATCGCGTCACGATCGAAGCAAACATTTTTCACCGGGCTCCGCGCCCTTCCCGTTTCCTTTCGCCGCTTTCTGCTGGGCGTCGGCATTTTCGGCGCCGGCGATTTCTCTCATTCCCTGCTGATCCTTTACGCCTCGCGCATGCTCGCTCCGGCTTACGGCCTCGCCCGTGCCGCCAGCCTCGCCGTCGCGCTCTACACACTCCACAATGTCTTTTACGCTGCCTCTGCCTACCTGAGCGGTTGGCTCAGCGACCATGTCCCGCACCGGAAATACGTCCTCGCGTCTGGCTACTCTCTCGCGGGGATCACCGCACTGCTCCTCTGCACCGCGACCCACTCTATCTCGCTCCTCATTCTCATTTTCATTCTCGCGGGTCTTTTCATCGGCACGGAAGAGGCGCTCGAAGACTCCATCACCGCTAATATCGTCGCGCCGGAACAACATGGCATGGCCTACGGAACTCTCGCCGCCGTCAACGCTGTCGGCGATTTTCTGTCCAGCTTGCTGGTAGGCTTTCTCTGGAGCGCCTTCTCCCTGCAAATGGCCTTCTCCGCTTCAGCGATTCTCTTCCTTGCGGGAGCGGTCCTTGTCCTGCGCCTTCGCACCCACTCCTGATGCCGTAGTGCATCCAAGCAGCCTCGTTGGTTGAAATTAGACTTGCCCCGACTTCGTAAACTCCTCTCTTTTTCACTCTTGCGCGCCGCTTCCGGACATGTTAGCGTTGGCGAACAAAAGGCGAATTACCTGCAGCTCAGGACTTTAGGCCTGAGACCTTTTGGGAGGGGTTTTCCATGTCCGAATCTCTCGCCGTCCGCGCGGCCGAAATTCCATCGGGGTCAACGGCCTCCTCCATCGAGCGCACCTCGGGCGCGACGTCGCTCACTCGCGTCCACGAAGTCCTCGAATCGTTCGCCTCTCGCGACATCCACGGCGAAATTCTCACCGCCGTCCGCCACTATCCCGCCCGCGCCGCGGAATGGGCCGACTTTCCCGCCTGGGTAGCTCCCCATCTCGTAACCGCGTACGCGGCTAAAGGTATCCTCCGGCCCTACACGCACCAAGCAGCTGCGGCTGAAGCGGTCCACACCGGAAAAAACGTGGTCATAATCACGCCAACCGCTTCGGGCAAGACTCTCTGCTACAACCTTCCCGTTCTGAACGAGGTTCTTGAAAATTCTGATACCCGAGCTCTCTATCTCTTTCCCACCAAGGCCTTGGCGCAGGATCAGCTCGCGGAACTTTACGACCTCAATCAGCGGCTCGATAATTCCTTCGGCGTCTTCACCTACGACGGCGACACCCCCGCCGACGCCCGCAAAGCCATCCGTGAAAAGGGCCACATCGTACTCACCAACCCCGACATGCTTCACACCGGCATTTTGCCGCATCACACGCGCTGGACGCGCCTCTTCGAGAACCTGCGTTACATCGTCATCGACGAGCTACACACCTATCGCGGCGTCTTCGGAAGTCATCTTTGCAATGTCCTGCGCCGCCTCCGCCGCATCGCGCGCTTTTACGGCCGTGATCCGCAATTCATCTGCTGTTCCGCCACCATCGCCAATCCGGGCGACCTCGCTACTCGCCTCCTAGAATCTGACGTGGATGTTCTTGCCTCCAACGGTGCGCCGTCCGCTGAAAAAACATTTGTCTTCTACAATCCTCCCGTCGTCAATCCCGCGCTCGGTATCCGCCGTAGCTACATTAACGAGGCGTCGCGCGTCACCCAGGAATTCCTGAAGCACGACCTGCAAACCATTCTCTTCGCCAATTCGCGCCTGCACACCGAGCTTTTGCTTACCTATCTGCAGCAGGCCAATCCGCATCCACCCGGCAAGCCAGATACGATTCGCGGCTACCGCGGCGGGTATTTGCCCGGCGAGCGCCGTGAAATCGAGCGCGGCCTCCGTGATGGCAGAATCCGTGGCGTCGTATCGACTAGCGCGCTGGAACTCGGCATCGATGTTGGCTCGCTCGATGCCGCCGTAATGGCTGGCTACCCTGGCACGATTGCGGCCACCTGGCAACGCGCGGGCCGCGCTGGGCGCCGCAGCGGCAGCTCCTGCGCGGTCATGGTCGCCTCTTCTGCGCCGCTGGATCAATTCATCGTGCGTCATCCCGACTATTTTTTTGGCAACACGCCCGAGCATGCTTTCATCCAGCCCGACAATCTCGAAATTCTCATCAACCATCTCAAGTGCGCCGCGTTTGAACTTCCCATCACCCCCGGGGAGCATTTTGGCCATGTCGACGTGCCCAATCTCTGCGCGCGCCTCGCCGAGGCTGGCTTCCTTCACTCTGCTGCCGGCCACTATCACTGGACCCACGAAGCCTATCCCGCCGATACCATGAGCCTGCGCTCCGTCAGCAGCGACAACTTCGTGATCATCGACATCACGGGCGAGCCCAGGGTCATCGGCGAAGTCGATTTTCCCAGCGCGCTTGTCTTCGTCCATGAAAAAGCCATCTACATCCACGGCGGCCAGCAGTACCACGTCGAGCATCTCGACTTTAAGGAGCGCAAGGCATACGTCAAGCGCGTCGACGTGGACTATTACACCGACGCTATTCGCTACACCCAGGTCCGCATCCTTGATCTCGCTGCCACCGCCAGATCATGTGCCGATGAATCCGTCATCCCGCTCTCCCCGAGCGCCTCTTGCGAGGGGAGCGGAGCGGAGGACCTCAACGAAAGCGCGGGCAACAACCAATCCGCGCATTCCCACTCCCATTCCCACGGTGATGTCCTCGTGCGTTCGCAAGTTGTTGGCTTCAAGAAAATCAAATTCTTCACCCACGAAAACGTCGGTGCCGGCCAGCTCGAACTCCCCGAAAACGAAATGCACACTACTTCCTACTGGATCACCCTGGAACGTCCTCTTCTCGAATCCCTTCCCTACTCCGTCAGCGAACGCCAAAGCGGCATGTTTGGCCTTCTGCATGCTCTCGCTTCCATCGCCTCCCTCCTCCTCATGTGCGACCCACGCGACCTCGGCACCGCCATCGGCGAGCGGCCGCCATCACCAAGCTCTGATGTGTCTCAACTCGCCACCACCGACAATTTCACACCGACACGCATTGCAGATGCTCTTTCCCCGAGCGCCAAGGAATTCTTCGAGCCAAATCTCTACCTCTACGACGCTTATCCCGGCGGCATCGGTTTTTCCGAACCACTCTTCCGCGCGCACCACCTCTTACTTCAAAAAACGCGTGAACTCATCGCGGCTTGCACATGCGATTCCGGCTGTCCTTCCTGCGTGGGTCCCGCGGGCGATCTCGCGCACCGCGCAAAAGAAGCCGCTCTGGCCATTCTCGGCTGCTTGCTTCGCGGGAGCGAACAAACGGCTGAAAATTGACAAGCTTCAGGAGAAAATGACAGCCACTCTCGACAAATTTGCTCGTATTTCCGCGCTAAAGCCCGCGCGCGCTGCCGCTCCGCGCACGGCATCCCTTAACATGCCGGACGAAGAGGACAAGCTCGCTCACCTCATCGGCGCACAAGTGGGCAAGAATCGTTTCGGCGAACACTTATCCGTCCGCAACTGGTTCTCCACACCGGAATTTGTCGAACCATCACCTGCTTCGCTCGCGCTCCTTTCTCACACGCGCGACGAAACGCACTCGCGCCGCACTCGCGCCGCACTCGCCGATCCCGCGAAGTGGCTTTTCCTCGACACCGAGACAACCGGTCTCGCCGGCGGCACCGGCACCTATGCTTTTCTGGTCGGTCTCGCCTGGTGGGACGTCGGCGGCCTCCAAGTCGAACAATTTTTCATGCGCGATTTCGCAGACGAACACTCTCTGCTGCACGAATTGGCAGCCCGCATCTCCGAGCGTCCCGTTCTCGTCACCTTCAACGGAAAATCTTTCGATTGGCCGCTCCTCGAAAGTCGCTTCACCATGACCCGCTCAATCGCCGCTCCTCTGCTCGCCGCGCATCTTGACCTTCTCCATCCGGCTCGCGCTGTCTGGAAGCTCCGCCTCGGCTCCGTGCGCCTGGTCGACCTCGAGCGTCACGTTCTCGACGCGTCGCGCCTCGGCTGGCACCGCGAAGACGACGTCGCTTCTGCTCTCATCCCTCAGTTTTACTTCGACTATTTGCGCGGAGGTTCGTACAGGCCCCTGGTAGGCGTCGTCCGCCACAATCAGATGGACCTGCGCGGGCTTGCTGCTCTGTACGCCAAAATCAACTCGCTTCTCGGGGAAAACTCCACTCTCAATGGCGACGTACCCAGCCTCGATCTCTTCGGCCTCTCGCGCTTCCTGCTTCGTCGCGGTGACCCCGACCGCGCTCAGTCCGCCTGCCTCCAGTCCATCGGCCGCGGTTTGCCCGGCGACGTCCACGCGCGTGCTCGCCGAGAGCTCGCTCAAATGGCCAAACGCCGCGGCGACCACGAGCGCGCCGCCGCCTTGTGGCACGAAATCATTACCGACCCCATCGACGGCATCCACGCCTGCGAACAACTCGCCCTCTATTACGAACGCCACAGAAAAAATCCCGCTCGCGCCTCCGAATTCGCAAAACTCGCTCTCGCCAAGCTGCGACTTCATCGAACGCATGCCCGCGACCCTCTTGCAGCTCCCCGCGCAAGCCATAGCGAGACGCGCCTCCTCCACCGCATCGCTCGCCTCGAGCGAAAGCTCGCGAACTCGCGCGACGCTCTCAATGCGCCGCTCCTTTCTGCGGCAAAACAGACCACTGCAACGACCGCAAGAGACCCCCAATAGTCATTTTGTCATTTATTTCGAACTTGAATTTACAGCTTGCCCAGAGCTCGAAGGTTCACACGAGATTAATTTAGTAAGGCGCAACTTCCGAAATCAACCCAGGGTTCGGCGTATTCCAGGTCACTGTCTTCTCCGTCTTCGGCGACAGCTCCTTAGGCGCTTCGGGAATCTCATTCCACCCCAATTCCTTATTCAATTTCAAGAACACTCCTCGATCCCCGCCTTCCAACGTGAGGCACTCCGTCCCCTGGCACTTCAGAAACACTCCTCCGTCAGGCGTATCGAACGAAAAGAAATTCGCGCGCCGAAACAAATTTGTCCGCACATCGTGCTTTTTCTCAAGCGCTTCAGAGTATTGTCCAAAGAAACGTATCGCCACCGTTTCGCTGGTCAGCCTCATCCGTGCGACCAGCAGTAATCGCTTGGTCTGTTTTTGCTCGTAGAGCGAATACCGGTCGCCCTCCCACGCCTCGGCCAGAGGTTTCGCCCGCTCCGCGCCCAGATACTGTTTCAAAACCTCTTGCAACCCAAACTCCCCCAGGAGGTTTTCCTCCAGCTTTTTCCAATCTGCCCCAAGTGTTTTTTCGAGCGACGGCAACTCGACCGGCGCGGGAACTTTCCCCGCACGATACAGTTCCGGGCGCAAAATTTGCTGCGTAGAGGCCGGCGGCTTGGCGAACACGTCGGGCAGGCCGCTCCATCCTGACGTCTTCAAAATCGCCGCCGAAAACGTGAGTCCCGCGAAATACGGAAAGATCAGCGTGTCCTTGATGAATGGCGGCGCCTTTTTCAGCGTCGGTGAATCTGCCAGGTCGCCTACCAGAATCGAAGGATCAAACTCCGGCAAGTCCTTGAGCGTTCGCCCGGTCCCCTGGAGCAGGTAGTCAATCATCGCCGCGGTCGCGCTTCCCTCGAGCACCGCCTCGCGAGCCAGCTCCGCGTCATCATTCGGCCGCGCCGCCTTTTCCCAAGCGTCGATCTGGAAATACTGGTCCTGGAGCGCGTGCGTCAGTTCGTGGGCCATTACCATACGCTGCTCTTCCAGTGGGATCCAATCCGCAATGTAAAACTCGTGCGTTTGCGGATCGTAGAGCCCTGCAATTTGTTCCGTCAGCAAATCCACCATGAAATTATCCAGGTCAAATCCCTTAGGAATTAGCCCAAACGCCTCGGCGCTTCGCTTCCCCGCGTAGCGCTCGGCAGGATCTTTGTCTTCGTCCATCTGCTTGATCACGTAGGCGTGGATTTCTTCCCGCGAACGCAGCGTCTTTTTCAGGGACGAGCGCACCTTCAGCCCGGTGATCTCGCTCATCTGTTGGAGCACCTCGTCCGCCGCGGCAGCGAACTCGGGATTCGAATTGCCGTGAGTACTCGTTTTCGGCGCTGCCGTGGTCGCTTGCTGCGCGCCCGCCGGCCCGGTGCCACCCGCGCAAATGGCGGTGAGCAAGAGCCCCAGCGCCCCGGAATGCATTCGTTTCCATGTAAACGGCGTCATCTTTGCAGAATAACAGATTCTCTCTGGCTAAGATGCGCCGTGGGTTGGGAAGGAAACCGTAATGCCAACTAAAATTAGAGTCTAAAGGGAAGGCAGCGGACTCTTGCCAATGGCAGTGCCGCTGAGAAGCTTCGCCAGTGCGTCTATCAAATCACCCCGCGTCAGGATGCCCACGAGCATTTCATCATCCACGACCGGCAAACAGCCGTACTTGGTCTGCTGCATTAAGGAAACTGCTTCATGCAGTGCTGTGGCGGAGGAAACCGTTTGCGGGTCGCGCGTCATCACGCGTTCCACCATCGTTTTCGCAAATACTTCGTTGTAGGCGTCTTCCGTGATCGGAATCAGACGCGAGGGCGCGCAGCGCTGCAAGTCGCGGTCCGTCAGCAGGCCTACCAATCGGCCTCCCTCAACGACAGGCAAATGCCGTGTCGCGCTACCTCGCAGCAGCAGCGCCGCGTCCAGTAAAGCTGTCTTGGGAGCGATGCTCACCGCCGGCGCCGTCATCACGTCCCTTACAAAATATTCTTGTTGCGGCAAGGTTCGCCTCAATCGAAATCTCTTGGCTCACGTCTAACCCGTATGTTTCCATGTCCTCCGCGCGTAAGCAAGCTATCCCCGGGTGCTCGGTGTTGGAAGTTCAACCGGAATCGCGGCTCGCTTTGGCTTGCTCCTTCTGCCCAGTTTCTCTATTTGTTCTGATTCCTTAACAAACTGGTAATTCTGGTGTATCTTACTTCCTAGTGGTTAGTCCCCACTCGAGGAAGACATGCTTCCCGGCCTTTGCCTGCGGCAGGCCCGCGAAAGACTTGGACTGACTTACCGCGACGTCGAGCGTGCTAGTTTCGAGCTGGCGTCGAAACGAGGCCGCCCCGAATTCATTCTTCACATCAGCCGCCTTGCCGACATCGAAAACCGAGGCGTTATCCCGAGTCTCCACAAGTTGTATACCCTCGCCGCCATTTATCGTCTCAATCCCCTCGAGATTCTCCGCTGGTACGACGTTCCTCTTGAGGAATTCTTTGGGGACGGCATGGATTTCCCTGTCCCTCAAACCCATCTCATGGCCCCGCCGGGCTCTCTCCGGGTTCCCTTTCGTTTTGACCCCGCCTTTGACCCTAAGCGCACCGAGTTTCTCTCCCGGATGGTCGAAAGCTGGGGTCAGTTCGAAGGAGTTCTAACAAACGGTAACGGCCGGCATCGTTACGGCTACATTGGACTGAGCGACCGCCGCATGGTTCCGCTCCTGCGTCCCGGCAGCATTGTCTTAGTGGATGCTGGCGTACGCCAGATTGAGGATGTGGAATGGAACAGCGAATTTGACCGGCCTATGTATTTTGTGGAAGTTCGTGATGGCTACCGCTGCGGCTGGTTCCATCAAGACAACGCACACCTGATCATGCAGCCACACCCCTTGTCGCGATGTCTTCCGGAATCATGGGGTTATCCGGGGGATGCCGAAGTTGTCGGTCGCGTAATCGGCGTCGTCAGCCGCTTGAATGCGCAGTAGAACACTCCGCCTGCAGAATTTCAAGTAGGGCACGCAGATTCGAGCAAAAGAGTTCTTTCAAATACTCCGGCGATTGTTCCGGCAGCAGTATCCGGTAAGCCTCCAGCCCGCTCCAATGCTCTACCGCCGAGACCAAACCGCCCGGCATATTTTCGAAACACGCCCTTAAATCCCGCTCTTGTAAAACCAGGGGCGTTTCCAATATCCGCTCAAACACTTCTTCGTGACATTTCGCGAGGGCTTGCTGCACCGCTTCTTCCCGATAGAGCGCCGATAGCCCGGCGTGTTCATACCGCCCGCTGCATAAATCCCGCAAAGAAGCGATGTAGATCAACCTCCCGAACTGGCTCGCGATTACCGCTAACGTTGTCACCGAGAAGTCCTGAATGATTCTTCTATTTTGCTGAAGCTGTGTGAGTGCGTCCATTTCCTGCCTTGTTCCGATTGCGGAACATTTTCCCACTAATTCATCTCACCGCGTTGCTTCTCCTCATTCTGCGCCCAGGAGGTGTCTAAGTATGCGAAAAGTTGCGGTGCTTCTTGGTTTCACCTTACTTGTTGTGCTTATCCTAATTCCAGTTACACGCTCCGTCAACGCAACCGTTGGTAACCCTATTCTTCACAACGGATCAACCCAAGCCGACGGCACTCTACTTCTTCCGTCCGCGCCGAAAAAGGCGCGTGCTTCTGCCGCCATTCTTGCTGCTGATGGCAGCCCATTACCCCCTCCGCCGAAGAAACCACGCGCTTCTGCAACAACGGTCGTTGCCGACGGCAGCCCATTGCCCCCTCCGCCGAAGAAACCACGCAGCACGCCTATCTCTTTCGCCATCAGAGAGCAGGCATCTGCTTAAGAATCCTCTAATACTACGGGCCGCCTATCTCCACAGGGCGGCCCAGTACTTTCCGGCCATCTCTATGGGCGCATCGGAACTATTTACTAGCTAGTTCTGTCAGTGTTAGGATGCGCCCGTGGCGGTTCCGTTGGCACACTTTCAGCAACTGCTCTGGGCGCTAAATGCCGCTGTTGGCTTGGTTCTCGCGGCGCTCCTTGTCGTGCGTAAGAATTATCGCGTTTATCCGGCCTTTTCGTTCTATGTTTTCTTGACTTTGGCTCAGGCTGCGCTCTTGTTCCTCATCTATCGCCGATGGGGGTTTTCCTCCACGCTTACATGGCGGGTTGCCTGGACATCGCAAGCCATCGTTATGTGTGTGCGCGCGCTTGCCGTAGCCGAAGTGTGCCGACATCTTCTCTCCCGTTATGCCGGTGTATGGGCGCTCGCTTGGCGCCTTCTTCTCACTTCCGCCGTTCTGGTGTTCCTCTTTTCGCTGCTGGCCATGAGGAAAGGCTGGTTCTCCGTGTTGACGATCGCCCAACTTGGTCTCGAATTGGCAATTGCCGTCGCCATTGTTGGGCTTCTACTCTTTGCGAAGTTTTATGATGTCATCCCTACGCAACCTCTTCGTTCACTTGCGATCGGTCTTTGTCTCTATTCTTGCTTCTCCGTTCTGAACAACACGGTATGGGAGCGTTTTCTCGACCAATACGACGCACTTTGGAATCTTCTGGGCATGCTCGCATTTCTCGCCAGTGTGCTTCTCTGGATTGTGGCTTTCCGAGTGCCAAGCCCTGCGCCGATCCGCGAGGAAGTCCTTATACCCCATGCTGTTTACTCAAACCTCCGTCCGCAAATTAATCTTCGGTTGCATTTGCTGAACAAGCATTTGAGCCAGTTCTGGAATGTAGGCGAGTCAGAGTTTTGACCTTCCCATTTATCTTCGCTGGATTGGTCGTTTTCCTTCTCTCGCTCCTCGTCTGGGCTCTTCACGGCCCACGAAGGAACGCGCAAAAACAGCCCGACTTACTTTCTCTGGACGACCCGAGCCGGCGGCACATCACTTTCCTGCCCCAGATTCGCCAGGCCCTGGCACCTCAGGATTTTTCCTTCCTGGCTTCTCGCGGTTCCCGAAAGTTGGCGCGGCGTGTTCGCAAGGAACGCCGCCGGGTTGCTTTCGCTTACCTCGCTGCCGTTCAATCGGATTTTCGGCGGCTCCTGAAGTTGGCGAGGTTGGTTGCTCTTCTATCTCCCGAAGTTGTGGCCGTTCAGGAATTCGAACAGCTGCGGCTTAGTTGCCAGTTTTCTCTGCGGTGTCAATGGCTTCGCGCCAGGCTCATCTTGGGCGCGATGCCGTTTTCCCAATTGAACGGATTGACGTGCATCGTCAGCGGTCTTGCGGTGCGGTTGGAATCGGCCATCACCGAGCTCGGCGAGCGGGCCGCCCTAGCTTCCGAGCTGGCCTCATCGCCTCACGGGCGCGGCATCAACCTGGAGTAGAGTCGCCTCGACCAGGGCGAGCAGTTCTTCCGCTTTGAACGGCTTCTGTAAGACGGGACATCCTTCGCCCGCGTGCGTTTCTCCCGGTGCCGGCGCCGGCGCGCTTGCCCGCATCAGAATCACTCGCTGCGATATCCTCGGCTTGTTCTCTTCTATCCATAATCTCAGTCGCATGACATCTTCGTTCCCCGGCCCGTGCAGATCCGCTACCACTACGTCAAAGTCCCGCTTCTTCAAGAACGAAATCGCTCCTTCCGCGCTCCGGCACGCTTGCACTTGCGGATAGCGCCCCCGCAAAATAGCGCTGACGGCATCCAAAACCGATTGATCTTGGTCCACGAGCAGGATCCGGACGTCCGCGCTTGTTTCCCCCCACCGCCGGGAGTCCGGCTCCTTTTCCGCAGTCGTCGTCTGTTGGTAGGGCAACTCAATCGTGAACGAGGCTCCACGCGGAGGTGCGTTTTTCACCCGAATCGTTCCTCCATGTTCCGTCACTATGCCGTAGCAGATGCTCAATCCAAGACCTGTTCCCTTGCCTATCGGTTTAGTCGTATAGAAAGGGTCGAAGACCCGCGAAGCTTCCTGCACCCCTGGTCCGCTGTCGGTGAACTCGATCGCGATTCCAGTTTCATTTTCGCTGGTCTTGACCCACAGTTCTCCTTCCTTCGCGTGATCGAGGATCGCGTCCACCGCGTTATTGACCAAATTCAAAAATACTTGTTGCAGTTGATGCGGGTCCGCGGCCGTGATCGGCAATGCCTTTTCGAGTTCCAAGTGCACACGAATGTTGTTCACCCGCAAATCGTATTCGCGCAGGGCCAGCGTATCTTCGAGGACCTGATTGATCTGCACGGGAACGCGCTCGGGTTTGTGCTGTCGGGCGAAACTCAGGAGATTCTGCACGATTCGGTGCGTGCGCTGCGCTTGTTTGTAGAGTTTATCTGCATACTCCAGGCCCTGAGCTCCCATCTCTCCGCTCGATCCCAGCAACTGGCTGTAACCGAGAATTGCGGTCAGCGGGTTGTTCAGTTCATGTGCTACGCCGGAAATCAGTTGTCCGACCGCCGCCATCTTCTCGCTCTGCAACAGTTGTTCCTGGGTGAGCCGCAAATTCTCATAGGCGTGCCGTGTTTCCTCATAAAGCCGTGTTCGCTCGATCGCGCTCGAGATCTGGCTTCCCACGGCAATCAAAAGATTGATGTCGGCCGGCGAAAACTCGCGTGCCGTCCGGCACCCGACCACCACGCCTCCGATGGCGCGTTCCTTGGACCATAAAATAACCACGTAGGCTGAGAGAAGCCCCTCTTTGCGGTACACCTCACGAAAGATCTCAGGCAGCGGCAGTGCCTGCACCGGCAGGAACGTCGCCCGCAGGGCTCGGATGTCACTTAATAATCCGGGTTCGACTTTTACAGGGGCGAAGTGCCGCGCATATTCCGACCTCATCCCCACTGCCGCCGCACGCCGCAACATCCCCCCTTCCGATTCGAATAGATACAGGGAAACAGTATCCAGGCTGAATAGCTCGGCCAATTGCCGCAATGTTCGATGCAACGAATCGGGCAAATCGATCGCCTCCGAGAGCGTCTGCGCGATGGAATTGAGTACCATCAGCTCTCGATTCCGGCGGCGGATCTCCTGTTCGGCTCTCTTGCGTTCGGTGATGTCCAGAAGAAAACCCTGGTACGCCGTAACATTGCCCACGGCGTCACGCACCGCGATCGACGATTCGATCACCGTGCGCACTTCCCCGTCCTTGCGCCGCAACTCGAATTCGAAGTCTGCCACGGCGTTATGTTCTTGCAGCAGTTTCTTGAAACGCTCGCGATCTCCTGGGTTGACGTAAATCTCCATCATGATATCCGCGGCCAGCAGTTCTTCTCTGCTCTCGTACCCGACGATCTGCATCAAGGCATCGTTGAAGTCGAGAAATCTCCCTTGCGGGGTCGAGATGAAGACACCTTCTTTAACATTGGCTATCAGCGTGCGATATTTCTCCTCCGCGCGTTTCCGCTCCGTGATGTCCTTCAACACGTGAACGGTTCCCAGTTGCCGCCCGGTCTGATCCGTGAAAGGAGAGTTGGACGCAAGAAAATGCCCGGAAAGCCACGGATCCGCGTCGTCCCCCTCGCCGGCTACTCCCTCACAGTAGGGACACCCTCGATACTTCGCTGCTGTCCGTGACAATATTTCTGACACCTGCCGTCCCACGAGCGCCTCGGGAGTCCTCCCCAGCAATTGGCCCATCCGTTGATTGCTCCGCAGCACTCGGAATTCGCCGTCATGCACCAGGATGGGATCCCCGATCGAATCGAAGGTGTACTCCCATTGTTGCTGCGCTTTTGTGACTTGTTCGAACAAGCGCACGTTCTGCAGCGTGAGCCCCAGTTGACTTGTGATGTTCAGCAGGTAAGAGATTTCGTCGGGTTGAAATCGCACGCTTCGCCCTGACCCGATCGAGATAACGCCTAGGGGCCCATCCTTCCCAGGGAGCTTCAGCGTAACCAACTCTCTCAGTCCGCTTTCCGCCATCCTCCGCCTTACTTCCTCGTTCTCCCCTTCATCTATTCTCAAGAAGTGACAATCCTGCTTCAGCATCTCCTGCGTCCAGCGCTCCGACGCCTTCAACCGCGCATGTTGCTTCAGGTAAGCATCGTCAAATCCTACCGACGCGCGGATCACCAGGCAGGCCGCCTCGCCTTCCCCCTCCAGCAAACGAACGATCCCGTGCGACGCTCCCAGACTTTCGACCAGGTGCCCCAGCACTCGGTCGATCACTTCCTGCACGGAGAGCGTCTGCATGCTCGCGGCCGTCAGCAACGACAGCCTTCGCAACTTCTCGTTCAGTTCCTCGCTGCGCTCGCGTGTCGCCTCCAGCAGCAGCACCATCACTGCGATTCCCACCGTCACCCACAGCAGGTGATCGAAAGCAATCCTCAGCCGGAACACAGGACTTTGGGGCCACTGCGGCCGGTCCATGCCGTGCAATCCGCTCATGAGCAGCGCCCCGCCGAGCAGCCGAACTCCATGCCCCGTGCGGTTTTCCGCTTTCCTCCACAGCAGCCACCCCGCCCACAGCAAAATCGCGCTTTCGAATTCCGCCGTCTCCCAGCGAATCGCTCCCCATTGCGCGGGAGTGCTCCGTTCCATGTAGCAAATCCCCAGGAGAATTGACGCCCCGAGAGGCAGGAACGGCCAGCTTCGGTTCCGCGCTCTGGCAACAAACTGCATCACTGCCGCCAGGAACAGGAGCAGCGCCGCCGTGTGCGCCGCTAACCAAGCCATGCGCAATACCGGGCTTTCCCGCAACAGCATCCCAATCTCAAATAAGGAAGAAAAAGTAAGGAAAATCCAGCCGACCAGCCATAAGCGAAGATTGCCGGACTGAGCGTTTCGCTGCAAAAGGAAAAACAAGACCAACAAGAGTATTAGGGCCGTGGCTTCGAAAAAGGCGAGGCTGAGAGGGCCCTGATTTGCCAGCACGTTATACCGCCTCCAGGCGGGAACCCGCCGCCGAAAGAAATCCCTCCGGCGCACTCTCCAGCGCCGCTGAAGAGCTTTGAATGAGAGGTCTCTTTGGACGCTAACATGCTGTTTTCATACTGGGCAAGGCCGCTGCATTCACGCTGTGCCGTGCCATATAATGCCTGCAATAATGGCTGCGGGAGCTAACCACCGTGGAGATGGAAAACATTCTGGTTGTCGACGACGAAGAAGCAATTCGCGAAGTCGTTTCGACAATGCTGGAAGCCAAGGGCTATCACTGCACTGCCGTGCAGAACGGCCGCTTCGCCCAGGAAGCGGTCAAAAAAGCCACTCCCGACCTCGTTCTCAGCGACATGATCATGCCGGAGATGGACGGCATCAGGCTCCTCGAATGGATGCGCCAGTACGACCCCGAAGTTCCGGTCATCATGGTCACGGCGATTCACGACATCTCTACAGCCCTCGAAGCCATCCGTCGCGGGGCTTACGATTACATTCTCAAGCCCTTTGAAAAAGACCAGCTCTTTCTAGGTGTCGGCCGCGCCCTGCAACACCGCCGGCTGATCGCGGAAAATCGCAATTATCAACGCAATCTCGAGCAACTCGTCGAAGAGCGCACCTCGCAGCTCACCGGCGCGCTCGCCGCCCTCGAACAATCCTATGACGACACTCTCGAAGCCCTCGGCAGCGCTCTCGACTTAAAGGACGCCGAAACCGAAGGTCATTGCCAGCGCGTTACTGCTTTCGCCATTTCCATCGCCAAGACTTTGCCCGTTCCCAATCCTTATCTTCCTATCCTCGCGCGCGCTGCCTTTCTCCACGACATCGGCAAGATGGCCATTCCCGACGGCATTCTTCGCAAACCCGGCCCTCTCAACGACGACGAAAAGCAGATCATGCGCAAGCACTGCGAGATCGGCTACAACATGCTCATCCGCATCCCGTTTCTCCGCGACGCCGCCGAGATCGTCCTCGCCCACCAGGAGTTCTACGACGGTTCCGGGTATCCCCGCGGCCTCAAGGGCGAACAGATTCCCCTTGGCGCGCGCATTTTCACCATCGCCGATTCTCTCGACGCCATGATCAGCGACCGTCCGTACCGCAAAGCCTTGCCCATGTCCCACGCTCGCGAAGAAATTCGCCGTTGCGCCGGCACTCAGTTCGATCCCAAAGTCGTCGAAGTCTTTCTCTCCATCCCCGAACGCCACTGGGTCGAGCTGCGCGAAAACCTCGGCTCCCCCTTCCGCCTGGCCCACCTCAAGAACCTGTAGAAGTCGTCCCACAAGTTGCTTTAATAAAGGCATCGCTTCAGTTGCCCTAAGACGAGCCAAGCCAAAAGAAGAAAAACTGACGGAGAGGGTCATCGCGCCCTCTCCGCAGTTTACGGGGTATTCCTCCGCACTTATTGCTTGGCTAGATAGTAGCCTTGAGCGTCTCGGTTGTAGTCAAGCCGGTCGCTGGGACTTTGATGGTGCCGAGGGTTTGACTGCTGATGCGAGTTGGCTGTCCGCCCGAGGCGGCCGCAGTGTTAACTGCAGAGATTGTATAAGCGAGACTAACCATGTCTACAGTGGGAGTGCTTAGAATCCAGGAATAAGGTATGGTCACCGTGCAGGTTGCCGTGGTCCCGCTCTTGGTGGCCGCTACCGAAGCAGTCTCCGTAAACGTATGGCCACTGGTGTCCAACGCCGTAACATTGGCTTCGCAAGCGATAGCATCGCTTCCAAGGTTTGTGGAAGCGATGGTGATGGTGAAACTAAACACGAATTTGCCGGTAGTTGGGGCCGTTAATATGAGGGCCGCCAGGTCTGCCTCGGCCGTTTGTTGGAGAGGTGTGAACGCACCGGTACGCGGGTCAAGATGTCCGAGGATCCCGGGAGCGCCCGCATTTGTTTGTACGCCGGCAGCGTGGCCCCAAACAACCTGACTAACCCCAGCTAAAAAAACGCACACGAGAATGATTTGGCAAATCTTTAATCTCACGGTAATCCTCCTTGAAAATTTCATTTTGGACAAAGTTGCTTTTCCGAGCATTTATTGTAGGGTGACGAGAACCAGAATTGTTCCCTTCCCATTGGTCATCGGCTCGAGCGCCTTTCCAACCACTGCGCCGAGCATCCGTTTCCGATTCGTGCCTTTCATCGCGTAGCCGGGCGTACTTGAACTCACAAGCAAATCTCCCGTTGCGATGGACCCGTTTTCGACAGTCACCTTACACGGAACGACGCCGACAACCGCCAGCGGGACTTCCCGTTCGATTTCGGGGTCGGACATAGCATGCGGAGTGCCCAACAGGCCAGGTTTGGTCGAAAAGATTCCGGCGACAAGCTTGGAGTATGGGTCTTGGGCCAAAGCCATTCGACGCGAGCCGCTTCGGTCAATCGCTAGCAGATCGCCCGCTTCGTAATGATTCCGATCGCCGCGCACTGCAAACGACTCGGCGAAGTCTGCACCGCCGGTCTGGAAGCCGCCATCGGCAAAGACTTTGCCGGAGCTATCGACACGGAACACGGTGACAGCGCCTTCGATGTTTGCGAGCCCGACCAGAATATTCTGATTGAGCTCTGCGAAAAACCGGCCGACTGGAATGGTGTTATTGGTGGCGCCTATGACATCGAGCGTCGCCTGGGGGGCAGTGCCGAAAGGACTGATTCCCACGTTTCCGTTACTTGCGATTACCATTCTGGAATGCCCGCTGTCGCCGAAGAAAATGTTGCGGCTGGGTATTACTCTTATCCCTCCATCGCCCCCGATAGTTCCGGGAATGTAGGTATTCGGTCCACCGGATAGGAACACTTCGCTTGTGCCAGTGGTAAGCCCTGTGGGAAGACACGCGGGAAATGCGCAGAACCTGTTAAACACGAGGATGGAGTTCGATGAACCGCCTACTGAGGAACCGAACCGGGCAACCGGGGAATTGATAACGTTCGGGGCATTAACGTCAAGCATCGCGGCCGGGCTGGTGGTTCCAATCCCTACAAGACCAGTTGGACTGATAATGAAGCGCGTGGAACCAAGTCCGCGACCTACCAGTATGTTGCCCGTGGCACTTCCCGTTTCGAATTGGCCCCCGGTCGCCGCTATACCATGGACGCCGATTCCCGCAGTGCTGCTAGACGTCCCGTAGACGCCGCGTGTGACTCCGGTAGCTCCAGTGGCATTCCCCCAGACGCCAGCCGCAAAAAATGCCGTGCTCGGTGTAACCCCCAGTACGCCGCTAGCGTCAGTCGCCGGCGCCTCGACATCTAGCTTTGCCTTGGGGGTGGTCGTGCTCAGGCCAACGTTGCCCCCCGTCTGGAAGAGCAAGGAGTTGGCTTGGCTGCAGGCGCCGGTCCAGATCGGGATGAAATTTAGCGTGCCTGCTCCCGCGAACGGGCAGGTAACAGGGGCCAAAGGGCTTGCTGATGAGCTCGTGCCGTTCACCGTTGCGCTGGATGAAGCAGCGCCACTGCTAACAGTCCCCTGCTTCGTCGGCAGAAATGCGGAAGCAGGCAAGCCACCCAAGGTTTCGGCGTCGTGGGCTTTGAGGGCATAGGGGACGCTCACAAGGAGGATGCGCGAATTTTCAGCGCGATTTTCCACCTGCACGCCCAACCAGCGTGCTTCGCCAGTCGTAAACTGCTCGGCCGGTAGGCCATCTTTGCTCGCGGCGCCGAGAAGCACCGTGTAATTGCCGTTGGCGTCCGGATGAACGTTCTGGGTCTCCATCCACAGGGCTGCTCCGCCTGACTCTTGGGCATAGAGGGCAAAGGTCACGCCTACGGGGCCAGGCATCGGCGTATTTTTCGCGTCGAGCAACGCCCCGCTAAATTTCATTAGCCTCGGAACAACCGCTTCTGTGGTGCTCGCCGCATTTGTGGCTGCGCTTTGGCTCCGCGCTTCTTGAGGCAGCGCCCCTGCCAGAAAAAGTACACACAGGACCGTTGAAAGCCCGATATTTCTAAACTTCATTTGACACCTCTCAGATTGAACTCCCGGACGACCGCTTGGCCACGTTCGCCGTATACGGCCGTCACGTAATACTCATCACCCTATAAATCGAAAAAAGAGGACGAATTGGCTCATGCAACGTGAAGATTTCTTGCCAGTGGCTGACACGAGCGGGGCCCGCTGTCGCAAGTCAGGCGTTTTCTGCAGAATCAGTTGAACTTTGACGTGCTTTTGTTTATTCTCCCGCCATAGTTCCCGGTTGGTGACCTGACCCGGAGGCCTAGAAGTGGGTTCAGCTCCCTCCAAGCAAATCAGCGATGTGCTCCTCCATTGGGGCAAGGGGGATCAGAAGGCGCTGGAGGCGATGTTACCTCTTGTCTACGACGAGTTGCGGCGCCTCGCTCGCTATCATCTTCGCCAACAACGTCCGAATCACACTTTGCAAACCACCGCGCTGGTCCACGAGGCTTACCTGAGGCTTGCCGGCGAAAAATCTTTCCACGTCGAGAATCGCGCGCACTTCCTTGGCATTGCCGCTCAACTGATGCGCTGGATTCTGGTGGACTATGAGCGGAACCGGCGCGCCGCCAAGCGCGGCGCCGGCGTGACGAGGATAACTTTGGACCAGAGCATCGCATCACCACGAAGCGAAGTGGATCTCCTCGCCCTTGACGAGGCTCTCGACAAGCTCACCAAATTGGATTCACAACAGGGCCAAATCATCGAGTTGCGCTACTTTGGCGGGCTCTCGATTGCCGATACTTCGGACTTCTTGGGAATCTCTGCGGCAACGGTGAAGCGCAGTTGGGCATCGGCCAGGGCTTGGCTGCTTCGGGAAATGGGGCGAGGAGCGTCACACGCATGACCCCCGAAGAGTGGCAAAGGGTTAAACCTATCCTGGAATCCGCTCTGGAGCTGGACCCAGCAAGTCGGCCGGCCTACCTCGATGGCGCTTGCGCGGATAACTGGCTCCGCAGTGAAATTGATTCACTGCTTCTCTCTCACGACCAGGCTACAACGGATGCATTGAATCCTGGCACTCAGCTCCACCTGAGCGTCGAGGGTGAGGCAGGACTAGGGCTGCTCCCGGGGAGCCGCGTTGGCGTCTACGAAATTACTGGGGAAATTGGGTTGGGTGGCATGGGGGAGGTCTATCGTGCGGTTCGCGCCGACGGGCAATACCACCAAAAGGTCGCCCTGAAAATCGTGCGTGCAGATTTAGGCTCGCAACTTACCGCCACGCGGTTCCGAAACGAGCGTCAAATTCTTGCCACTCTCTCTCATCCCAACATCGCTCGAATGCTCGATGGCGGCACGTCGGCGGAGGGCTTGCCCTATTTCGTGATGGAGCTCGTCGAAGGCCAGCGCATTGATGAGTACTGCGATGCGCATAAGCTCGCCACGTCCGAACGCCTGAAGCTTTTTCTCCAAGTGTGTGCCGCCGTGCAGTATGCCCACCAAAGGCTGATTATTCATCGCGATATCAAGCCCGGCAACATTTTAGTCACTGCCGAGGGGATACCGAAGCTCCTCGATTTCGGAATCGCGAAGATTCTGGAATCGAGCGAGCTTGCCAATTGGCAAGAGCAAACGATCAGTCTGTGTCGTTTGCTGACGCCGGAGTACGCCAGTCCGGAACAGCTCAAGGGCGAGCCGATCACCACGGCCAGCGACGTCTACTCCCTGGGAGTCGTATTATACGAACTGCTCACGGGCCGCGCTCCATATCGAGTTGTGACTCACACACCACACGAAATTTCGCGAGCAATCTGTGAAATTGAGCCGGAGAGGCCAAGCACGGCGGTTCGCCGGATGCTCGTTTCGGTGCATCCACCTGAGCGAAAGTCCGCCTTAGCTTCATCTCTCAGCGCGGTGCGTGAGGGCTCGCCTGAAAAGCTCGGCAGGCGCTTGCGGGGCGATCTCGACAACATCGCCTTGATGGCGCTTCGCAAAGAGCCACAGCGCCGTTACGCCTCCGTCGAGCAATTCGCGCAGGACATTCGGCGTCATTTGGACCATTTGCCGGTTGTCGCGCGCAAAGATACCTTCGGCTATCGAGCGTCGAAATTCATCACGCGGCACAAGGTCGGCGTGGCCGCAGCCGCACTGGTTACAATCGCCCTGCTGTCCGCCATGGGCGTGACACTTCGCGAAGCCCGCATCGCACGCGCCGAACGCGCCCGGGCGGAACGCCGGTTCAACGACGTGCGCACGCTAGCCAACTCCCTTATGTTTGAGGTCCACGACGGCATCCGCAATTTACCCGGATCAACTCAAGTCCGCGAACTGCTGGTGCGCAAGGCTCTTCTGTACCTCGACAGCTTGTCGCAGGAAGCCAGTGGAGACTTGTCTTTGCAGCGCGAGTTAGCGGCCGCGTATGACCGCGTTGGGGACCTCCAGTGGAGCAGTGACTTTGCCAATCAAGGCGACAGCGCCGGGGCGTTGCAGAGCTATCACAAAGCGCTGGCCATTCGGGAATCGCTCGCCGTGGCAAACCCAAAAGATTCAACGGTACAGCTCGAGCTCGCGGATGAGTATTTCCGGTTGGCCGATCCCATCGAGGCTACCGGCGATTTTTCCGGCGCCCTGGACGATCTGCGCAACATACCTCCCATTCTCGAAAAGGTTGCAGCCCAAACGAGCGACCCCAAGCTGCTCGATCGACAGGCGGGCAGCTACTATTACATCGGCCGCACCCTCGATGAAATGGGTGACGCTCCCGACGCGCTCGAGAACTATCGGAAAGCCGCCGCAATCCATGAATCGATAAAGGCCACGGATCAACGCGAAGCAACTCTCGTGAGAACGCACCTGGCCGGAGATTACAGTGGAATCGCCGAAGCAATGATGGGAACCGGCCAACTCAGCGATGCCATCAAAATGCAGGAGCAGGCAATTCAAATTCTCGAGGAACTTTCCAAGTCCAACCCAAACAGCGTGTCGTTTCGCCAGTTTCTAGGAAGTTCCTACGGTCTTCTCGGCACCATCTGGGAAAAGCAGGGTGACCAAAGGAAGGCGTTGGAGTATCGCAGGCGGGATCACCAGGTGTTCAAGGAAATGATGGCCTCTGACCCCAAAGACGCTCTAGCAAGGACTAATTTTGCGTTCAGCGACGAAAGCGTCGGAGAGTCTCTTCTCGCGACCGGTGACGTCTCCGGAGGATTGCGGCACATCCGGGAAGCCCTCGTCATATTTGAAGCCGCGGCTGCCGGCGGATCGAAAGACCGCTATGTCTCTTCAGGCTTCGCCGACTCCTATTTCGCGTTGGGCGAGGCGTATTCGGATTTGGCGGTCAGCGCGAAGGGTTCTGTCGCCAACCAAACAGAACGTTGGCAGGAAGCCCGGGCTTGGTATCAAAAAAGTTCGGACATTTGGACTGAGAAACGTACCCACGCCTCTCTGGATAGCTCGGAACGCGAAACCGCCGAAAAAGTTGCCCAAGGCATCGCTCGATGCAACTCCGCACTGACCAAGCTCCACGCCCAGCCTTGACCGGGGCTAGAACCTCGGGTCCCCCTTCCGCCTCGCACATATCAAAACTTTTAGCCCACGGCACTTCACACCCTCGGCGGCCAATGGATTTTTGTCCCCTGGGGGTGCCCCATGTTCGTCCCGCACGGGCGAACGTGGGGTTCCTAAGCTTTGATCCCAGTGTTTAATGACCTCTTCTATTTCTCTTCCTCTCTTCTCATCTCCGCATCTTACTCGGCCATGTCAACCTCCACCAGCGGTGTACCTCTCCCTGAATAAGACGAATAGCTGCTCCACACCCAATCCTTCGGATCTTTGACCAGCCCGCGTGTAACCGGATTCCTATGCATGTATTCCAGTTTTTCCTGCCTCTTCGACTCACTATACACGTTGAAATCGTAAAACCGCTTTTGCCAGAATTGGGGCAACCCTCTTTCTCCTTCTCGAAATGGCAGCGTCCTCTGACTCGAAGACTCCTTCCTTCTCCCGCGCCGCATCCTTTTTGACACGCGCAGCTTCAGACTGTGCACCACGCTCGAAGGCGTGCCCTTCTTTGATTCCCCAATCAGCAGATGCACATGCTCGGGCATCACCACATATCCAACCACTGCCATCCCGAATTTCTTGCGCACCTCACCAAGCGCCCGGACAAACACGTTTCGCGCCCGCACCGTCCCCAACAAGGCAAGCCGTCGGAAACAACTAAACGTTAGGAAATGCAAGTCGCCTTTGTCGTAATAGCGTTTGAGATTCTTTGGCATACGGAAGAGATAAGAACCCCACGTTCGCCCGTGCGGGACGAACATGGGGCACCCTCGCGGTACTCCGTGGGCACTTCCCAGAAATGTTATACTCTTTCTGTGCCAAGCCTACATGAGAATAAACTCAAAACCACGGCCACCCGCCCAAGTCGGCCTAGATTCCGGCGCTACGGACGTCGAAACGGGGTATCAGATGTTGAAGGGTGCAGGCATCGTCGGAAAGGCTGCCGGAGTCACAACGGCAATCGGACTCGGAATAGAAGGCGGGTTTGCGATTAGCTGCAGGTGAAAATTAAAATCGTCTGGAAGCAGAAAAGAGATGGTTTATTCGGCGAGGTCTCTCATTAAATGGAAAAGGCCACTGGCATCGAACAGCAAATAAGGCTCCTTGGCCGGGAACTTCAAGTCGCAAAGGCACGTTTCGAGCGTTGGCTAGTAATCTGTTGCTTGTTTGCCATCGGAGCCTCAGTCATTGGGGTAGGGACTAAATCGGTTGCTTTTTTCGCGATCGCTGGATTTGGATGGTTCTTTGTGTGGAATCGATGGAAGGCTCGGGCCTTAGTCTCTGCACTTTCTTCAATACCAGTGCCATCTGACGATGCAGAACGAGTGCGCTGGGTAACCACCGTCAAAAACGCAGTCCTTCATCCACCATCGTGGTGGAATCGCTCTGAAAACTACGCTGGTGCAACGCTGATTGCTTTATTTGCGCTCATTACGTACTTCGTTGTAGGAATCAGCGGGTCCTGGATGCGAGTTTTGTATGCGGTCTGTTGGGCGGTTTTGTTGCTCTATATCGCCCTGAGAGTCAGGGACGCGCGCCGACGGCGCAAGAGCGTGTGAGCGGCACCCCATTTTCTGATGCATATTATCGCCATCGCGGGCGGTGCAAGTTTACTGCCGACGGGCGGGTGGCCTCAGTTTCGCCGTAGTCTTAGATTTGCTCTTGCTCGGGGTGCCCCATGTTCGTCCCGCACGGGCGAACGTGGGGTTCCTCGGTTCAGAACTGCCCCTAGCTCCGCGCGCGGAATCATACGATACCAAGATCTCCTGAACTCACCACCGACCACTCACCATCCACCACCCACTTTCCTTCGCTACTTCCCGTAGCGCATCCCCGCAAATCCTTCCCCATCTATCGCTTACCTCCGCCTCACCTCATTCCGATCTGCCCCCTGGCTCCGCGCGCAGGATCATACGACACTCGAATCTCCTGACTGCTTGAGTTTTCACGGGGAAAATCGTAAAGCTAACGCTTGGCCATTTTCTGAGCCATGTGGAGCACGAGCTTACGGTCATTCTCGTTTGACTTGCCCAACAAGCGGCGAAGTTTGTTTAGATACCGGGCATCTTTGCCGGTGCTGCCCCAGCCGCCTGCATCTGAGGATTTCCGTTTGAGCAGACTTGGCACCTGGGGCGGCTCTTTGCCCTCGTAGAAGAGTTACATCAGCATCCGTCGTTCAGTTTGAAGACGCCAGCCTCCGCTGCTTCTACCGGAGACGAGAAAATATACGGAAACCACGGCTCAGGGCGCGGGGAGCGCAATTGGCCGAACCGTTGCTCAAGCATCCGCGCAATCGCGCTGCGACCATGAGACACGAGCGCACCGCCCTCCGAAGCGTATCTTAAGGCGGCGCAAATGCGGCACTGCCAGGGCGATGTTTGAGCACTGTGAGTGAACCGTCCACCTGGCTCCCATCCATACAACCCTCGGCGCGGAATTTCGCAGTAGGGGCAAATGAGAAGCCGGGCTCTGCCGCCGTTTCGCATAAGCGGGCGCAGAAAGGTGCGAATGAAATTGCGCGTCCCATCGTGACGCTTGATTTCCGCTGTGCCCGTCCAAGCAAGTCCTCCCAGGCCCTCAATCTCGTTGTGTGGCGCAATGCGCACAGCTTCTTGGACCTCAAGAGCAATGGCGTTACGCATGCCCGCTCGGACGACTAATTCAGTCTCCCTGATCGTGAGGAACGATCACCGCGCTGGTCTTCGATCCGACATTGCCAGCGTTGTCTTTTACTTGGACAGTAACCGTGTAGCGACGCCCGTCCAGGTCAGTGCCCCGCCGAGAGGCTTGCAGCAAGATAGTGAAAGAGTAATTGCCTCCCGGACCCAAAGTTATGGCTCCCATCGGCTGGACCTCGCCATATTCATCCTTCACCGAATAAGCTGCGCTATTTGCCTTCACTCCCGAGCCAGTATCGGTGATTGTTCCGGAAACCGTTACTGGGACCATTTTGCCGTTCGGCGGCCACAAAATCTTCGGAGTAGCAGAAAGGGTGATAACGGGTGGAGTCGTGTCTGCGGTGTTGTTTAGCAGCACGCCCAGTTTGCCAGGCAGACAGCCGCTGCCGCCACAGAAGTTCGCCACTGCGACGTCGAGCAATCCGTCCCCGTTCAGATCTGCGACCGCTACTGAAGTGGGAGAATTTCCACCCGAGCCGTAGGTCGTCGCTGCCTGGAAGGTACCATCGCCATTGCCCAGCAATACCGCCACTGTATTGTAGTAGAAGATCGCCACCACTAGGTCGGGCTTGCCGTCACCGTTCACGTCCGCGACTGCTACCGACTGGGCACCAGTTCCACCCGGGTCGTAGCTCACCGCCGTTTGGAATGTTCCATCGCCATTCCCCAGCAGCACACTCACTGAACCGTGGGCACAATTGCCACTTGTGTCGCATCTGTTCGCCACCAGAAGGTCGGGTTTGCCGTCACCATTCACGTCCGCGACCGCCACGGAAAGGGAGCTAATTCCGCCCGAGTCGTAAATTACTATCGGCTGGAAAGTTCCGTCGCCGTTACCCAAGAGGACGCCCACCCGACTGTTCCCACTGCTGGCCACCAACAGGTCGAGCTTGCCATCGCCGTTTACATCGGCGACGGCAACGGAGTCTATGTCGTATTTCGTATCATAGGTCGTTGCCTTTTGAAACGTGCCGTCGCCGTTACCCAAAAGCACGCCTACTGAACCATCTGCACAGGTGCTGCTGTTGCCGCACTCGTTCGCCAGCAGCACGTCAGGTTTGCCATCAGCGTTGACGTCCGCAACTGCTATTGACACCGTAGTGCTTCCACCCGAGTCGTAAGTCACCACGGGCTGGAAGGTACCGTCGCCATTGCCCAGCAAGACGCCCACGAGCCCATTGCTGTGGTTACAGACATTAATTCCGATCAGGCCGCAGTCTGCCACTAACAGATCAGGCTTGCCGTCACCGTTTACATCCGCGACTACTACCGAATAGGCAAAATCCCCGCCCGAGTTGTAGGTCACAACCGGGAGGAAGGTGCCGTCACCCTTGCCTAGCAATACACCGATTACGCCCTCTGCAAGCCCAGCATTCGTCACCACCAAGTCAGGCTTGCCGTCTCCATTCAGATCAGCGATCGCGACGGAAAATGATTGGCCGCCTGGGTCATAGGTCACTACCGGCAGGAAAAGGGACGGGTTGGCATCCCGCGGCGTGGTCGCAAACGTGGGCTTCGCAGACCGTTGACCTCCGCCCGCTAATTGTGCCGGTGCCACCAGAGCGATCAGGATGGCGAGGGTTGTGATCAATAGAGAAACAATACTAAGAACGTGGGCCCTGGGGGTGCGCTTGCAGGTCATGAGAGACCTCCTTTACTGCGAACAGCAGGTGCCCGATTGGTTCTGGCTCGTACGTTGCGAGGCAGCTACAGCGTGGGTCGCTTGGAATGTTTGGCCGTTGCTGACGCTCCCGGCACCCCGAACTGTACCACACCGAAACCACTCCTTGTTCCTCGCACGACTTGGCGGGTGGCGCACTCTTAACGCGGTGAGACGATCTTGGGTGCCGCACCCTTTGGGTTTTCCTTTTTCAAAGGGTGCGGGTTTAGAGTCAGGTTCCTGCAAGGTCGCAGCGATACCAACTGCACATCTTGCTCCGCTACTTCCCGTAGGGCCTCCCCGCAAACCCTTCACCATACATCGCTTACGGCGTCTCATCTCATTCGAACGGTACTCATGCGATAATTCACCTTGACATTAACAGAAAACCGTACTATCCTTCGTTATGATTCTCGCGCAAGACCTCGAAGCGCCTTACCGCCGTTGGCCTTTCCTTACCTCTGTGCTCTCTGTGTCCTTTGTGCGCGGCGCCCGCCTCAATTCAGCAGGGGTGTTGAACTCTTTCTCCCCTCTTCCAGCTACTCCGACCCGCCATCCTGTTTATAAAATAGTTACCCCAAGCTCCCAAAATGTCGTTTTCTGCTCCTTTTGTTTTCAATCACTTGCACACTCTTTTGCAGAAAGACTTTTGGCAACTCCTTTGCAATCAGTTCGTTCCGCACTCTTTACACAAAACACCGGGGGTGGGTATACCCCTCAGGATTCGCCCTATGTTTTCAAGCGTTTACGCACTCTTCAAGATCAGGCCAGCCCCGAGCTTCTCGGGGAGATTCGATCCGGCCGAAGGTTGCTTCCCTCGTCACCAGTCACCAACAATCAACCACCAATCACTAGTCACCAGATTGGGCGTATACTGTCTCTTCTCGCTCCGGACAGAACAATGAGGCTCTCCATGTCCCCCTTACGTCTTCGCGCTGCTTTGCCGTGCATATTCCTGCTGATCTTTGCCGCATGTGGCCTGCTTTCCGCGCAGAACGTGAAAATCACCCACACCGCCCTCAAAACCGGCGAGATGGCGCCGGATTTTACCCTGCTCGACAATCATTGGAAACCGGTCCGCCTCAGCGATTTTCGCGGCAAGAAAAATGTCGTTCTGGCTTTTTACGTCCTGGCCTTCTCCGAGGGTTGAACGAAGGAACTCCAGGCCTATCAGGCTGATATGGCCAAGCTCGAAGCCACCGGCTCCATCGTTCTGGGCATCAGCATCGACAGCCCGGCGGCCAACAATGCTTTCGCTGAAAAAATCGGCGTCAAGTTTCCTCTGCTCAGCGACATGAACCGCAAAGTCCTGAAGCAGTACGGCGTCTTGGGATCCTACAACGTGGAAAAAGAAGAATACGATTGGGCCCAGCGCACCACTTTCGTTGTGGATAAGCAGGGCGTGATTCGTCAAGTGGAGGAAGAAGCCAGCGCCATCAATCCCAACAACGCTGTTTCGTTGTGCACAAAATTAGTGAAGAAATAAAATGATTGCCACAACGGAAAATTCCGCCGCCGCTGGATTGTGGGCCGCTCACTTTCCCAAATACAAAACGGCCAACAGAAAAATCCAAAGTCCATCCATGAAGTGCCAATAATAAGATGTCACGTCCGCAACGACCGCGAGCGGCACCTTCGCGGAATCTAATTTCCGCCGCGAAACATAAATAAGCGCCGTAACCCCGCCGATCAGGTGCACGCCGTGCAACGCGGTAAAAATATAGAAGAATCCGCTCGCCTGGTTCGTCGCCACGTAAATTCCCTGCGCGGCAAGTTGGCGCCAAGCGATCAATTGACCGGCAAGAAATGCAAGTCCGAGTCCCGTAGTCAACAGCCACGATGATCGAAAACCAGAAAAATCACCGAACAAAAGATGCTTTCGCGCGCGCTCAATCGCTGCGCTGCTGGCGAGCAGAATTACCGTGTTGACCCAGAGAATCGCGGGAAGACGAATGGGAATCCACTGCGCGGTTGTGGCTCGGCGAACCAAGTATGCGCTCGAAAGCGCCATAAAAAACATAAGAATGGAAACTAAACCCAGAGCAATGCCGGTGTAATACCGCTTCGGAGAAGGCGGCTCGAATCGCCGGCGCTTCCCGTGACCATCGCCGTCATCGCCGCCGGGAGGGGGAGCGCTGCCACCACCACGGCCGCCGTGATCTTCCACGTTGATGATGACGTCGTCGAGAACGGGACTGCCCGGCATACTGTCCTTCCCTGCTGCGCGAAACGGCGCGGCTAGTTTTTCCCTTCGCGATCCGTCAATTCGAACAAGGCTTGTTCGTTGCGATCCGCGCTCTGTGGCGCGAGATTTTGCGCGAGAAAATCTTCTGCATCGCCGTTCGAAAGAAACTCATACGCTCCACGATACACCACAGGTTGAACGGCACCAAAGTTATCCGCGGGTGCTGGCGATGCGACGCTCCATTCGAGCGTGGAAGCGCGCCACGGATTCGGGTCGGCGATTCTCTCGCCGCGCCGCAAGGTCCAAACAAAATTGAAGAAGAAGATCACTTGCACGGCGACAGTTGCGGTTGTGGCTAAAGTGATGAAATCACGCATCACCGTAATCGATGTTGCGGGGAATAGAGAACTTCCTGAGGCGGCCCCGGAATGCGCGAGCAATCCCATCCAGTGCATCGGCATGAAGACAAAATAGACGCCGACAAAGGTAAGCCAAAAATGCCATTTCCCAAGAGTCTCATTCAGCCGGCGGCCAAACATTTTTGGAAACCAGAAAAATAATGCGGCCAAGATCGCAAACGTCGCAGCCACGCCCATGACGAGATGAAAATGGCCGGTGATAAATTCGTCGTTGACCGCGGCTTCGGCGAGATCGCGCCGCGCAAGAAATAATCCGGAAAGTCCGCCGGCAATAAACAGCGAGACGAATCCGATGGCGAAAACCATCGCGGTAGTGAGCTGGATTCTGCCGTTCCAGAGGGTGCCGAGCCAGCTCACCAAGAGAATGACCGCGGGCAGTCCGAGAGATTCGGCGACAACCGCGAAGACAGGCGGAGCGAAAGGATTCAATCCGCTCTGAAACACGTGATAGCCCCAAATGCAAAACCCGAAAAGTCCCACACCGCACAAGGCGAGCACAACGGCACGGAGCGCCCAGACCTGTTTGCGTGCGAACGTGGGGAGGATGTGTGAAACGATGCCGAAACAAGGAAGCATAGCGACATAAACTTCCGCTTGCGCAAAGAACCAGAACAGCCGCTGCCACAGGAGCGGAATACCTTGCCCGGCGGCGTAGGGCGTGGCGCTCGCTGATAACAGTGGCACGTCAAAAAATTGCGTGCCGATCATTCGGTCGGAAAGCAGAAGGGCGCAAGCGGCAAGCAGGATACTGAAGATAAGCGACCCGAGAATGGCGGTGACAAACCAAGCCCAGACAGTGAGCGGCATGCGCGGAAGAGTCATACCGCTGGCGCGCAGATCGATCGTCGTAACGCTGAAATTTAGTGCGGTGCAAACAGATGCGATGCAAAAGAGAGCGACGCTTGCTACCCAAAGGGTCAAGCCGGATTCGAGCGGAAGGAAAAAAGAAGCGGTGATCCCTAACAACGAGAAGACAGTCATCCAAAAGGAAAAAGCATTGAGCGAAGGAAAGGCCATTTCCCGGGCGCCGATTTGCAAGGGCAAAAAATAATTGCCCAGTCCCGCCTGAGGCGCTGCTGTCAGAACCATGAAGACCATCAACGAGCCATGCAACAAGGTCAGTGCTGCATAGCGCGCCGGAGTGGTCGCCAGGCCGGACGCAAAGGGAATGTGCGCTCCGGGCCAGACCAGGTGAATCCGCATGAGAAGCGATAGCCCCATTCCGAGAAAGACGCTGACCAGCGCCAGCCAGAGATAGTTAAGGCCAATCGCCTTGTGGTCGGAACTGAAGAAAGCTCCACCAATAAGCGTTAGAGCGCGTTTCTTCGGCGGCGGGTATTGGCTGTCGTGGGCAACCATTTGGGCTTATGCACTAGAATACATCCGCGGTAGAAACGCAAGCACTGCGGATTTCAATGTTCGGAGCGGCCTGTGAAGGGGTAGTGGGTTCGTTCGGCTCCCTCGTTTTCTGCCAAGTAGTCTAAAACCAAAGAAGTAGAACGAGGCTGGCATCGTTTTTTAGTGCGCGGCCATCCGAAGGATAGGGCAATATAAGCCGAAGGAACGTACCAAATGTGATAACGTCTTCGGGCGGTGTTCGCGTTGATTAATGGGAAGCTTCGCTCAAGGCCTGGCGAGCGATAAGCGGAGTTGGAAGGATGGCGAGAGTGGGAGGCAGGATAATCCCGACCATCATCGTCTGCCCTCGAAAGTTGAGCGGGACGGAGAAGAGTAAACATGTGCCACGCTCCCACAAGGCGATTGTCATAAGCGTAGTCCTCTCCTGCTGCTGTAGTGTTCCACGATTATTCGCGCAGAGTGGCGCGGCCGGTATCGAACACTTAGATCGCTTGCGAGGTACGGTTGTGAACAGCGTCACGCATGAGCCGATCAGCCGTGCGCTCGTATACTCGCCCGACAATCGTTTTGCCGCGATGACTGACGATCGAGGTCGATTTGAATTCAAATTCCCAGATGCGGTAGGCAAAGAGACCGCCGGGTTTACCAATACTTCGGGCATCTACGTTGCTCAGAATTCTGGGCTTCAGCGCACAAGTGCGAATCGTCCCAGTATGCTGATGGCCCGAAAAACGGGATTCCTTTCGCCCAATGACGGACAAGGTGGCACGCAGATCGGGCCGGAGCAACAGGAAGTGACCATGTTCCTCGTGCCGGAGGCTTTGGTTGTGGGCCATGTCATTGTCCCTGGGTCCGACGGCTCGGACAGTATCCAGGTTGAACTATATCGTCGCCAGGTGCGAGAGGGGCACGAGCATTGGGATGCGGCAGGAAGCGTGAGATCAAGATCTGACGGGGAGTTCCGGTTCGCCGAGCTTCCCGCAGGCTCCTACAAATTGTTCACTCACGAACTTCTTGATCGTGATCCGCTGACCTTTAACTCGCAGGGACAATTGTTCGGTTACCCGCCGGTCTACTATCCTGCCGCACCGGACTTCGCAACGGCGGCCGTCATTCACTTAGCGCCAGGGGCAACGTTCCAGGCAAATATTTCGCCAGTAAAGCGAGAATACTATCCAGTGAAAATAAATGTCGCAAACGCCGCGGCCGGCGCGGGATACGGGATCCAAGTATGGCCACAAGGGCACCCAGGCCCCGGGTACTCTCTCGGCTACAACGAAGAAGATAAGTCGATTGAAGGTCTGCTGCCGGACGGCTCTTACACAGTCAAGCTCACTGGTTGGCAGAATGCGACGACAGGGATTTCGAACTTCACCGTGGGTGGCGCCGCGCTGTCCGGGGGAGTTGTTGCGCTGCTTCCCGCCAGTCCAATCACGGTAAGCGTAAAGGAAGAATTCCAGAACACTCAAGCTGCACCACAAGACACTATGATAACGACGCAATTTAATACCTTTCGCGTGAGCGAACGACGCCCTAATTACCTGGGCGTGACATTGGTGCCAGACGAAGAATTCAGCCCGACACAAGCCGCGTCGCTGCGTCCACCAACTGGTCCGGAAGATGAATCTCTAGTTATCGAAAATGTGCAGCCTGGCCGCTACCGCGTGAACGTAAACGCAGGAATCGGCTACGCATCATCCATTACTTCAGGCAGTGTGGATTTACTGCGCCATCCGCTGGTGGTCGGCCTGGGAGGAGCTAAGCCGCCGATTGAAGTCACCGTGCGCGACGACGGGGCCGAAGTCGAAGGCGCGATCGAGCGCACCAAGTCCTCGGTGCTCCATGGTGCGGGGATCGACTCGCCTGGTCAATCCCAGTATGTGGTTTATTTCGTGCCAGTAGCGGATAGCAGTGGCCAGTTCAGGCAGGTTTGGGCTTCCCCCGATGGAAAGTTCCAGCTCCAGCAGCTCCCTCCGGGTGTCTACCGCGTGCTGGCCTTTGATCGGCAGCAGCCGGAGTTTGAGTACGCAAGCGAAGAAGTCATGAGCCACCTTGACTCCAAGGCGCCGGTCATCCGAGTTGTCGCGGGCCAGAAAGAGAATTTACGATTACCCCTGATTACTGCAAGCGAGTGAAGATGATCAGGTATACGCGTTTGATTCGATCCAGGGCGGTAGTACTTGTGCTAGCTCTGTTACAGCTTTACGCGCCGCTTTGTGCGCAGCGGCTGCCCGCCAATCGAAACGCAAACCAGAATAAGGATTTTAAGATCGCAGGGACCATCGTGAGCTCGCTGACAGGGATGCCGCTTGCGCAAGCTCGTGTCTCGCTCATCGACACCGAGAATCGCGCCAGCGCACTGTGGATGATCACCTCCGAGAGCGGGCGCTTCGAATTCAGTCCGCTGAAGCGTGGCAAATTCTCATTGCAAGGGGTAAAACGAGGGTTTATCCCTGCCGCCTACGAGCAGCATGAACAGTTCTCGACGGCAATCGTGACGGGCGCAGGCTTGGACACCGAAAACCTGGTGTTGCGCATCACGCCCTTGGCTCTCCTTAGCGGAAAAGTTATCGATGAAGCAGGCGAGCCTGTGCGAAACGCAGGTGTTACGCTGTACGCGGAAAACCACCGGGCTGGCGTGAACCGGATTTCCCTGAGGGCCGACGCTTCGACAGACGATCAAGGTAGCTTCGAGTTTGCGGCTCTAGGCCCTGGGAATTACTATCTGGGCGTAGCAGCAAAACCATGGTATGCAGTGCACCCCGTTTCTATTACCACCGAACGCGCGGGCAATTCTCCACCGGGTGTTGCTGCTTCTCTAGACGTAGCTTATCCGACCACGTACTACGGCGGGGCAACCGAGTCCGAAGGTGCCATACCAATCCCGATTAAGGGCGGCGATCATTCTCAGGTCGAGATCCACCTGAATCCCGTCCCAGCACTTCACATCCTCTATCACGTTTCTAATGATGGCCAGGAAGGCTGGAGGACGCCGGTATTGCAGAAGCGTGTTTTTAGCACTGAGGAAGACGTTCAGAACGAAGGCGCGCAATGTGTGACCCCGGGCATTTGCGAGTTACTGGGAGTGCCTGCGGGAAGATATTCCGTTCAGATCCAAGAACCGAAGTCCGGCCAGATCGAGCAATCCGCTGAGATAGACCTGAACCAGCAAAACCAGGAATTGGACACTGGCCATAGCGAGGCGACCGCCAAGGTAAAATTGTCCGTGAAGATGCCGCGGCAGGAACCCCTGCCGAAAGAGCTGTATCTTGGGCTGCAGAATTCCCGGCGGCAAACCTTCGGTTACCAGCAGGTTGAGACGACCGGCGAAGCGACATTTGAGAACGTTGTTGCCGGCAAATACGCAATTCGGCTCTTCTTTCCTGAGAAAGCATATTCGGTGGTGCGGACCTCTTCAAAGGGAGTTGAAATCTCCGGGCCCGATCTCGAGGTCACCCCGGGCGCGTCGCTGGACGTAACGGTGCAGCTGGTGGAAGGCGTCGTGACGGTGGAGGGATTCACGAAGAAAGGAGACAAACCCAGCGCCGGGGTGATGGTCGCGCTGGTGCCGAACGATCCGGAAGCGCATCTGGATATGTTCCGAAGGGACCAGAGCGACCTTGACGGCAGCTTCATCCTGCGGGACGTGATACCTGGAACATACACGATTGTAGCGGCGGAGGACGCCTGGGGCTTTCCCTGGCTGCAACCCGGGGTGCTCAAGCGGTACGTCGAGCATGGGCAGAACCTAACGATTGGAGAACTAATGAAGGGATCGGTGCTTCTGCCGGACCCCGTCGAGGTCCAGCCGCGCTAGATTCGCGAGTTTGGAAATAGTTCGGCTCTTTTGCTGCAGCTACCTTGATGTCGCCCTGATGATTGCTCGCCGCCGGTTACGGCCGGATGACGGCGTAGTCAGAAACAATTCATTTGGTCGTAAGACACATTACTCTTTGAAGCGGACCGGCTGCCTTCCACGAAGTCCGCCTCGAGGACACAAATCCCGTTTCGGGACAACCTCCGAGTAACCGAGAACCCGCCTGAAATCGAAGTCGGGCGCGAAGCGCGATCATTCCTGTGGCGCGTTTCCCGGCCTCATCTGATGCGTGTGTGCTGAATGTGACATGAATTAACCGACGTTAAGTGCACACTCATGGCTGCCGCGATTCTGAAGGCGGAAATTCTGAGTTTGGAGGATTACAACATGCACCTTGCACATCGTTACATCGCCTCGCTATTCCTGACCGCTTCTCTCGCGGCGCCAGTGTGGATTATGGCCGTCCCCGCACCGCAAGAAGCCAGCGTCCAGGTCCGGGTTTACGACCGAAACCACAAGGATTATCACAATTGGGATGACAGGGAAAATCGCGCCTGGGGGCAATACCTTACGGAAAATCACAGGGATTCTCACGAATTCTCGAGGGCAAACAAGAAGGAGCAGTCGCACTACTGGAATTGGCGCCACGCTCATCCAGATAAAGACTAACAAAGTCACCAGGTAGCGCTAGAAAATATGGGAAAGTAAAAATGCGCCCCCGTCCGTGATAGCACGGACGGGAGCGCACTGGTTCGACTTCGTATTGGCGGCGCGCAATGCCAGCGACGCCTTTTATCGTTCCGGATGTGCGAAGCGGAACTCGGATGTAAATCCGCGCGATCGCGGAAGCGCCATCGGAAGCAAATCCCACCCGGGCACTCCCTCAGGAATCTTGCAGAGTATCGAGAAGGACCGGAGGAGCTGGATTTCGTTAATGGAAAGTTTGGTGCGGTAGAGAGGACTCGAACCTCCACGGTATTGCTACCGTCAGCCCCTCAAGCTGATGCGTCTGCCAGTTCCGCCACTACCGCACGATTGCAACAACATTATTTTAACTGCGAGAGGCGGAGTCCGCAACTGAACAAGTACGCGCACGCGCTCAGGCTTTTCTGCCGGGTCTAAGAGCCTGGGGGTAACAGAGCTGGAGACTACTCTGCCGATACGAGGATCGCGGCTACAAAATTGGCAAGGCGGAAAACGCACCGGTCTGAAGACCGGCCACTACAAGGGCGCTACGGCTTCTTTGGTTGCGGGGGCGCAGGTTGAGAAGTGGCGGGAGGCTGCGATGCTGGCGGCTGTGCCGCGGGCTGTTGTGACGGCGTTTGCGAAGCGGGTTGCGGCACGGCCGGAGTTGCGGGTGTCGCAGCCGGAGTTTTCTTCGGCGCGGACTTGGTGACGTTCTGAAGCACGGAGCTGCCGCTTACCACAGCCTTGTCGGTGCGCAGAACCATGGCCAGAGCGCAAACCATGAACATCACGGCGCACCAGGTGGTGGCCTGCGAAAGGATGGTCGCCGCGCCGCGCGGTCCAAAGGCGGTCTGGCTGCCCGCGCCGCCGAACGCGCCGGCAAGATCGGCTGCTTTTCCGCTCTGGAGCAGCACCACAATGATCAGAACGAAGCAATTGAATACGAAAAATATGCTGAGCAGCCAGCCGGCAAATCTAAATCCGGTGGCGATAATGGCGAAGCCGATCAGCAGCGCAATAGTCCACTTCATCCAACCTGGCATTTCGAATCCTCGCTTACATTAAATAGTTAAAATGCCGCCTCGGTGGGCGGTATTAAAGAGATTTCACGATCTTCGCGAACGAGTTGGCGTCCAAACTTGCGCCGCCGACCAGCGCGCCGTCCAACTGCTCTTCGGCCATCAAACCCTGAATATTGTCCGGCTTGACGCTGCCGCCGTAAAGAATCCGCAGGCTTGCGGCGGTGCTCGCGGAGAACTGCTCCGCTGCGCAGCGTCGCACAAACTCATGAACCGCGGCCGCCACATCCGGAGTCGCGGTGCGGCCCGTCCCAATCGCCCACACCGGCTCGTAAGCTATCAGAATACGGGAGAATTCCTCGGGGGTCAACGCGCCCAGGCTGCCCCGGAATTGCGTCCGGCAGATGATTTCGGTGCGGCCGGCTTCCCGGTCGGCGAGCAATTCGCCGATGCAGACGATGGGAGTAAGCCCGGCGGCCAGCGCGGCTTTTGTTTTTTTGGCGACGGTTTGGTCGGTTTCGCCGAAAAATTGCCGCCGCTCGGAGTGGCCGATGATGACGTAGCGGCATCCCGCTTCGACGAGCATGGGCGGAGAGATTTCGCCAGTGAAGGCGCCTTCTTTTTCCCAGTAGACATCCTGGGCGGCGATGGCGACGTTGCTGTTGCGGGCGGCTTCGACGGCGGCGGGAATGGCGGTAAACGGCGGCGCGATCACGATGTCGCAATTGCGCGCCTGGGCGACTTGCGGCAGGAACCCGGAAAAATAGGCACGTGTTTCCGCGATGGTCTTGCACATCTTCCAGTTGCCGGCGATTACGCGGCGGCGCATTTTGGCCTCCAGGAAAGAGGAAAAGAGAGAAAAGGACAACGCAGAGACGCAGAGGGCGCTGAGGTTTCGCAGAGAAGAGGAACTAACGGAGAGTTCAGGAAGAGCATAGACAACACGGAGAAAAATACTTTACGGAAGCCGCTGACCCATGAATTGAGGGTTAAGGGCGACATTATTTGTTGGTGAGGGCTTCGACGCCGGGGAGCTTGCGTCCGGCGAGAAATTCGAGGGAGGCGCCGCCGCCGGTCGAGATGTGCGAGATTTTATCGGCGACGCCTGCCTGATGCACGGCGGCTACGGAATCGCCGCCTCCGACAATCGAGGTGGCGCCGGCGGAGGTGGCCGCGGCGATGGCCTTGGCTACTTCGAGCGTGCCTTTCGCGAAGGCCGGCATTTCGAATACGCCCATGGGGCCGTTCCAGACAATGGTTTTCGCAGAGGCGATTTTTTGGCGATAAGTGTCGATGGTCTTGGGACCGATGTCGAGACCCATCCAGCCGTCGGGAGTGGCGGAGACGGAAACGGTCTGCGTGGCGGTGTCGGCCTTGAATTCTGCGCCAACGACATGATCAACGGGGAGAAGCAGCGCGAAACGCTTCTGCTGTGCTTCTACTCGCAAATTTCGAGCGAGATCTAGCTTGTCGTTTTCCACGAGGGATTTTCCGATGGGCTCGCCTTCGGCTTTGAGAAACGTATAGGCCATGCCGCCGCCAATGAGCATGACATCGGCGATCTTCATGAGATTCTGGACGACTTCAATTTTGTCGCTGACCTTGGCGCCGCCGAGAATCGTGACGAACGGCCGCTCAGGGTTCGTGACCGCCTTGCCGAGATAGTTCAGCTCCTTCTCCATCAGAAGGCCAGCGGCGGCTTGCTTCACAAAACGCGTGATTCCCACGACAGAGGCATGCGCGCGGTGCGCCGAGCCGAAGGCGTCGCATACGAAAAGGCCATCGCAGAGCGCGGCAAGTTGTTTCGAGAAGGCTTCGTCGTTCTTTTCTTCTTCCGGGTGGAAGCGCACGTTTTCAACGACCAAGACCTCTCCATCGCGTAGCGCCTTGCTCTGCCCTTCCACGCCGGGGCCGACACAATCGAGCGCAAACGCCACGGGTTTCCCGATGAGTTCTTCGAGCTTTTTCGCCGCCGGTCTCAGCGAATATTTTGGATCAGGCCCGCCCTTGGGCCGGCCGAGGTGCGACGCGAGAATGAGCCGGGCGCCTTTTTCTATGGCCAGGCGCAGCGTAGGAAGAGTTTCGCGGATGCGCGTATCGTCGATGACCGTTCCGTCCTTGAGGGGCACATTGAAATCGACGCGAATGAAAACGCGCTTGCCGCGAAGGTCGAGGTCTTTGATGGTGAGCTTGTTCATGAACCCGGTAACCCGTGACTCGGAGTTCGAAACCTACGACTTGCCAGCAGAGCAGGCGAGGCAAATCGCCGGCCAAGATTAAAAAACCAGCAATCTAGAATTTGGACGCCATGAGCTTGATCAGATCGCGGCAACGGCAAGAATAACCCCACTCGTTGTCGTACCAGGCGAGCACCTTTACGCAGCGGTCGCCCACAACTTTGGTGTAGCCGGCATCGACGATCGAAGAATTCGAATTACCCTTGAAATCCGCGGAGACCAACTCTTCCTCGGTGTAAGCGAGAATGCCCTTCATCGGGCCTTCCGCCGCGGCTTTCAGCGCGGCGTTGACGGCAGCGACCGTGGCTGGCTTGTCCACGAAAACCGTAAGGTCCACGACGCTGACGTTGGGCGTGGGCACACGCATCGCGTAGCCATCCAGCTTGCCCTTGAGCTCCGGGATCACGAGATGAAGAGCCTTGGCGGCGCCCGTGGAACTGGGAATCATGTTCACGGCGGCGGCGCGCGCGCGGCGAAGATCCTTGTGCGGCAGATCGAGCAGGCGCTGGTCGTTGGTGTAGGAGTGGATGGTGGTCATCGTGCCGCTGTGAATGCCGAAAGTATCTTGCAGAACTTTCGCAACGGGCGCGAGGCAATTCGTCGTACAGGAGGCGTTCGAAACGACATGGTGCTTCGCGGGATCGTAGGACTTGTCGTTGACGCCGAGAACGAATGTGGCGTCGGGGCCGTCCGCGGGCGCGGAGATGATGACTTTTTTCACTGGCCCTCGGAGATGCTTCTTGGCGTCGGGACCGTTGGTGAAGAGTCCCGTGGATTCCACGACGATCTCGGCGCCCACGGAGGCCCAATCGATCTCGGCGGGATCTTTCACCTTGAAAACTTTGAAGCTTTTGCCGTCGACGGAAATGGAATCTTCAGTGTGTGTAACGTTATGAGGAAGATTGCCGAGAATAGAGTCGTATTTCAGGAGGTGCGCGAGGGTCTTGGCGTCGGTGACATCGTTGACGGCGACGAACTGAATATTCTTGTCGTCGAGCGCGGTGCGAACGATGTTGCGACCGATGCGGCCGAAGCCGTTAATGCCAACTTTGATGGGCATTCTTCCTCCGTTGCCTTTAACGTGATCCGATGGGAATCACCCAAAGCAATCCGTGGCGAGGTCGGCCGAAAAAGCGGCCGCCGCATGGATTTCGAAATGCTAGGGGTAGCGTTGGGAAAAGTCAACGCGGCTTCAAAATTCTTCCGCCACTCGCAAGTCATCTAATTTTAGCTGATAAGAGGGCGGAAGATAGAAGTAATGCGTTTGGATTAAGATGGAAGAAGGTCGTGGCGAGACAGAGGAAGCGAAACGACTGGCGAACAGAGAAAAAAGCTGCTAGCAAAGAATGTCATGGCGGGGTTGACCATACTCTACGATGGAAACTGCGGGCTTTGCCGAGCGAGTGCGGCGCGCCTGCGCAGAATTAACCGCGGCGGCCGTATCGAGTTGCTCGATCTGCACGATCCGAGCGTTTCGGCGCGCTTCCCCCAGGTCAACCGCGAAGAAGCTTTGCGGCTGATGCAGGCCGTCGATCCAGTGGGAAAAGTGTATTCAGGCGTCGATGCATGGGCGCGCGCGGGATTGGCGTTACCCGGCTGGAAGTTCATTGCCTGGCTGCTGCTGGTACCGGGGATTCATTTCGTCGCCGGAAGGATTTATGCCTTGGTGGCAAGAAACCGTTACCGCTGGAACCGCAAGCTGTGCGCTGATGGCTCCTGCTCCGTTCACACCGGCCATCCCAAGTCACTGAACTAGTTGAGGTTGAGATTCTTCGGACATCCTCGTCGGATGTCCTCAGAATGAATGACAAGTTTGACTTTCTCAGCAGCCTGTAAGGGCCTCGCAACTAATCACGGCCGCCTTCCCTCGAATTTGTATAATGGCGCGCGACCATGGATTGGAGACCTGCCTCGATCATTCGCTGGCTTTTTGATCCGAAGCGCGGCGCCAGCGACCGCTTGATTCCGCGGTGGATTTTTCTCCGAGGCCTCGGCCTCATTTACTACTCGGCATTTTTCTCGCTGGCTTTCCAAATCCGCGGCCTCATCGGCCCCAACGGAATTCTTCCCGCGGGAGAATACCTGCAAACGGTGGCGAATTCCGCGGGCCACGCGCGGTTTTGGTACGCGCCTAGCCTTTTCTGGATTTCAAGCGGGTCTCACATGCTGCTTGCGGTCTGCTGGGTAGGGATTCTGGCATCGCTCTTGCTGACCCTAAATCTTTGGCCGCGCGGCATGCTCGTCGTTTGTTTCCTCTGCTTTTTGTCCTTCGTGAGCGCCGCGGGAGAATTTTCCGGCTATCAATCTGACGGCATGCTGCTCGAAGCGGGATTTCTTGGTCTGTTCTTCGCGCCTCCAGGACTGCGTCCAGGCTGGGGCCGATCGCGGCCGCCATCACACGCGAGCCTCTACCTTCTTGTATGGGAATGCTTTCGAATTTACTTCGGGTCGGGCGTCGCGAAACTTGCCAGCGGGGACCCGCAATGGCGGCACTTCACCGCCATGGACGAGTATTACCAGAATGGCCCGCTGCCCACGTGGATCGGCTGGTACGCCCAGCAACTTCCGCACTGGTTCCACGCCGCATCAGCGTTCAGCACGCTGGCTCTGGAGCTGGTGGTGATCTGGATGATGTTCTTGCCGCGGCGGTGGCGAATCGTGTGCTTCTTTATTATCACGCCATGGCAGATCGGAATCATCCTCACCGCAAACTACACGTTCCTGAATTATCTGGTCCTGCTGCTCGGCTTTCTGCTGCTCGACGACCGCTTCCTCGTGCGATTCTTGCCGCAGCGGTGGAGGGCGGCGTTTTCGACTTCTTCGGAAGAATTTCCCCCGGTGAACGAAAAAGTTGACATTCGAAATTGGTGGCAGCATTTGCAGCCCGCGCGTAATGCTCTTTCCGTCGCAGTGAGCGCCGTCATGCTCACCTGGCTCTTCTATGCCAGCAGCGTTCCGCTTGTCCGGATGATCCGGCCCGGGATTCCCTTTCCGACCGCGGCGGTCGCAGCGCTCGAACCTTTTCGCATTGCCGACCGCTACGGTTTGTTTGCCGTGATGACGCGCGGCCGCTACGAGATCGAGTTCCAGGGCTCGGCGGACGGCCAAACCTGGTTGATCTATCCTTTTCGATTCAAACCGCAAGATCCGAGCAAGGCGCCCGGAATTTATGCGCCCTATCAGCCGCGCTTCGACTGGAATTTGTGGTTTGCTTCGCTCGGTTCGTGGCGTGCGGATCCGATTGTCCTTCGCACGGAGGAGCGTCTGCTTGCCGGCGACCAAGACGTGCTCATACTGTTTGCGGGAAATCCCTTTCCTCATACGCCGCCGAAGCAGGTGCGGGCCGTGCTGTGGCAATATTGGTTTTCTATGCTGGACGAAAAGCGCGCGCAGGGCGTGTGGTGGCGGCGTGAGCAACTGGGCCTCTATGCACCGACGCTGGAGCTCGAACCCGACGGCAAACTTGTCGTCCTGGAATGGCCGACTGCGGCTGCGCCGCGAGACTGAATCGCTGGCTCGATAGTTGTATCTGGAAAGGCTCAATTGGCAGGCAAGCGGTGCGGCTCTACTGCGGGAACTGTTTGATGCTGGTGACGTGCTCACCGCTAAAGCGGACAAAAACCGTCTTGGAAGGCGGTTGCCCGTAGATCCAATCCTCGATATCGTTGCCATCGGAATCGCGTTCGCGGACTTTATGATCGGGCTTTCCGATTGCGGCAACGACTTCTTCCCGATCCATGCCCACGGCCGGCCGGCGGTCCTGGATGGCCTTCTTCATTTCCGGCGGCAATGTGTCATACCACTGCACCGCGGCGGAGCGCTCCTTGGCAAAATTTAGAAATGGTCCTAAAAGTTTTTTCAAATCGTCCGCCGAGAGATCAGGAAGCGTCTTGTTGAATTCCAGAAAGATCGTGCTGCCCATACCCGGCTGCATGCCAGGGGGTCCGCTCGCCTGCTGCGTGGTGGTCGTCCTCGCAGTAGGCATGCCGCCCCCCAAGCCGATTTGCAGGTGATCGCGCCAGTGACGTTTCCCTTTTCCTCCGCCGTTCACATCGACAACGATGGTGTGCGCGCGGAACGTCAACCCCGTGATCTGCACCTTGTCGCCGGTGTTCACCGCGGCACCGTGGGTGGCCACGGCCCGATCGAGAACTTCCTGGTTCAGGGGCTTTCCGATAATGAGTAGAAAACCATCTTTCCCAGCTGGCAGCGGCTTCAGGGCTTTGGCAAACTCCCCGGAGACGTAGCGAATCAAGTTGAGCTTGGATTCATCGCTCAAGGTGGCGCTCTTGGGTGCGCTCTGGGAGGTATTCTGACTCGCTCCCTGTGGTTTGTCCGAACTCGAGGACTGTCCCTGCGTTTCATCGGAAGCCGGGGTAGACGGGAAAAGGGGAATCTCTTCGCCGCCAAAAAATGGGTCGGCGTGGTTAGTGCGCGCGCGCACGTCCTGAACGCGGGGCAGGTCCGCGTCAGCAAGCAAGAAAAGAGTCAGCGCGAAGATGATCCAATGTGCCATAGGTCCAGGATGCCCCGGCAGCCAGATTCCCTATTCTATGATGCAAAAAGCCGACTGAGAAGATACTACCTTCTCGTTTTCACCCAGATCAGGAAACGCTTACCTGGACACCTGACCGGTCAATTTTCAAGGGCAGGAGCTGCCCACCGGCCGTTGCCACGGCTTCATCGATTTTCTGCCGAGCTTCCGGCTCAATGAGCAGCACGACGCAGCCACCGCCCCCTGCCCCGCAGACCTTACCTGCCAGTGCGCCTTTCCTGCGCGCCCCATCGATGATCCGGTCAATCGTCTTTGTCGAGATGGTCGGCAAGTTTTTCTTGCGAAATGCCCACTCCTCTCTCATCAACCGGCCGACCTCGCGCCAATTCGCCTTTTCCAATTCGCCCCGCATCTGCTGGGCCACTTTGGAGATCATCTCCAGGTTCTTCCGGATGGCTTTCTTCCCGTCAATGTGGGCCTTGTAAACTTCCCAATTGTTGATGCCGGATTGGCGCGGCTTGCCCGTGTAGCAGAGCACGATGCGGCGCTCTAATTCGCTCAAGTCGACACGGAGCTCTATCCGGCGCTCTCCTCCCGGGAGCAGTTCGATCGCTGCCGCGCCGCCAAACGCCGGCGGATAGTGATCCTGCGTTCCCGTGGGAACGCGAATGACCACAGCCTCGGCATCGCGGCTGATGTGAATCCAGTCCACTTTGCTCTTCCCCGCGCCAGTAAAGCGGTCGAGCGCGGCGCAGATGGCCACGGCCATTGCGCTTGAGCCGCCAATGCCCGCTCCCGCGGGCGCTTCCGAATCGGTCGTGAGCGCGAATCCTCCCTCGGGATGGAAATATTTGACGATTTCCGCCAGCAGCGGCAGGCGATAGCGTTTGGTCCGCGCGAGCACATCGTAGGAGGCGAAGCTTTCTTGGCGCTTCGTATCCCGTGATACCAGCTTGATGCGCCTGTCGTCTGAAGAAGCTGTTTCGATTATGCACGAAGCATAGCGCGTTATCGCAGCGTTCACGGTCACCGCGCCGGGATGGAATAAATACAGCGGCCAGATGTCCAGCGTTGCGCCGGCCAAATCCACGCGTGTCGCTGCCCGGGATTCAATTTTCATGGAGACTCGATTCCTTGAAGCTGCTTACTTTCCCGCGCTCCCCATGGAGCGGGCACGCGTGAGCAACTGCGGTCCGGCGTCCTTCTGGGCGTGAGCAGGGTTCGGTTCGAAGCAGCGCCGGCACCGCGCCTCGTAGGTGCCTTGAGCGCCAACGACGATGAGATCTTCGTTGTCGATAAGGCGCTGCGTGTGCACCGCGGGATTACCGCAACGCACGCAAATTGCCAACAGCTTTGTGATCTCCTCGGCAATGGCCAGCAACCGCGGCATCGGTTCGAATGGCCGGCCGCGGTAGTCGGTGTCAAGTCCCGCCACAATCACACGCTTGCCGAGATTCGCGAGCTTGCCGCAGACATCCACGACTTCATCGCCGAGAAACTGTGCCTCGTCGATCCCGATAACTTCCGTGCGCGGCTGCACTTTTTCCATGATCTCCGCGGCGCGCGTAACGTTGTCGGAGCGAATTCCCAGGCCGGAATGCGAAACGATCTCATCAGCTGCATAACGCTGGTCGATCGCCGGCTTGAAGATTTGCACGCGCTGCCGCGCAATCTCGGCGCGGCGCAGCCGGCGGATCAATTCTTCGCTCTTCCCGGAAAACATCGGGCCGACCACCACTTCGATCCAGCCCATATTGCCTTTGACGATGTCCACGATCTTTCCTCCCGTACCCAGTCAAACCAGCAAGAGCCGCAGCGCGAACGCGAAGGCCCTCAGGTCGCAGCGCGCGCCGCTTGGTACATTCTCCTATTGTAAAACGGCGCAAAGGCGGCGACGACTGCCACGCGAAACGCCTCCTGCCGCGTAATCAAGTTACTCGACAGCACTCCCCAGGCGCCTTGCGCGTCGCGGATGCCAGTTTCGCCGGCAAATCGATCGATGGCGACGGAGAGCTCCATGCCTCTTTCTAGAACTTCGTGCGCTAGCGCTTCCGGGATTTCCACCGCGCCAGAGCGGCCGAAATGTCCGCGCGTGCCGTCCGTGACGTAAGCCCAGCTCTCGAGGAAAACGCGCCGTTGCCCTTCTTCCTCCACCACATCGAAGCCACCTTCGAGGCCCACGAAGAATCGCCAGTCTTCTCCTTTTTCCCGCGCATGCTTCACGAGGGCCTCGGCACGCTGCCTGGCCCCGCGCATCAATTCCGCGCGCGTGAGAGGAGTGTGGCCCACACCGCTGTCGACTTCCACCCCGACGACCTCGCACCGCCCGTAAGGAACAAGCACAGTGGCCATCGTATGGAGTGCTTCGGTCACTGCATTCAATTTTGGCTTTCGCGTGCTTCCGACCGCGATGATGGTACTAGACATGACTGGGCATTGGCCGCCGCTCTGATTCTACGGTGAGGAGGGAGAAAATTTCACTCTGATATTGATGGAAGCCTGAGGAAAACGCTGAACCGACACTTAGGAGCGCTCAGAACGGTCGTGCCGCCGGGAAGTGATGTGACGCCTACTTCTTCGGACGCGACTCCGGCGGAATCAGACCTGCCACGCGGTAGTAAACGCTGAGCTGGCCGTACACTTCTCCCGAATGCTCGTTGAGGCTATGGGCCAAATCGATGAGACGGATTTGATCTTTGCCAGCCTGGCTGGGATTGTCCTGAGCAAAGGGATCGACAACCGATTCCAAGATCCCTTTGTCGCCTTTTGCCTGGATGGCAGCCGCGCCATCCGCAAACGATTTTTTGACGTAGGCCACCAGCGCCGCTTTATTTTTGAACTGCGCACGCGGAGGATCTTCCTCCCCGGGCGCTTTTTGCCCGAGGGCGAGATTAGTGAAGAAATAGTTGGCAGCGGCTGCATGGATCAGCCGCTGAGCGAAGCTGTGCGTTCCAGAAGCGGGCTTGAAATCGTACTTGGCCTCGGGAAAATCCTCCGCCATGGCAATCAGCTTGCGCCCGATTTCATTCCACTGTTTGAGCACGGCCGTTGACGGGCCGGATGCTGGCTTTGGCGATTCGGCCTTTTTCGCTGCTTCCTGCGCTCGACCAGATAGCACCAAGGCACCGGAAGCAAACAGCAGCACAACAAGAAGAAAGATCTTTTTCATCGGCTTTTTCCTCCGCACAAGGTTGAACGGGCGAATCTTACAGCAATTTGGCAGGCGGGGAAACGAGAGATTCGTGGACAAAGATTCGGGGATGGGTGGAAGATAATCTATTTTTGCGTTTGCGTGCTGGCTGGCCAGCCCATCACCACTCTGATCTCTGTTGGATTGTCGTGCTCGGACCGGGTCATGACGAATGTTTGACCGTCCGGAGTGACATCATAGCCAGCGACGGCGGCGCCCGAATCGAATTTTCGGTCGAACAACTCAATCGGCTTGTCGGCGCGGAACATCGGTTGAAGTTGCACGGGGACGCTCATCATCTTGGTTCCGTTGCGGTAAGTAATCTCACGACCGTTGCGCACCCATCGCGGTTGGTCGCCGCCGTCGCTGGAAATTTGCCGGCGCCCTCCGGGTCCAGGCACGGGCTCGAGGTAGATTTCCGAACGGCCGGACTCGTTCGAAGCGTACACCAACCAATGGCTGTTAGGCGAAAGAGAGGCTTGCCGCTCAACGGCAGGGGTGCGCTTGAAGGGATGGAGTTCATAGGGCGCGTGCAAGCTGAGAAGCCACAGATCCGTGTTTGTGACCGGGTCACTCACCATGATTGCCGCGTAATCTCCGGCAATCGAAGTTACGTGGCTAGTTTGCGCGGTTGTGCGAATAAGCTGAGGCTCTGAGGTGCCATCGACGGCCACGCGATAGATACCGCGCTGCTGAGAAGCGTCTACGGCATCAAGCAGAAGATTTTTCCCGTCAGAAGTCCATACTGGGGCAAAGCTCCCGAGATTTGCAGCAAGATTGGTTACCAGACCTCGATCGCGGTCCAAAACTTCGAGCCGCTGCACGCCGCGAATCACGACCGCGATGCGTTTGCCATCCGGCGAAATCGAGGGATCCACGTAGTCTTGTGGCGGGACATCAATCTTTTGTTCCAGGCCCTTGCGGTTCACCAGATAGAGATTTCGGAAAAAGTTGCCGGGTAGACCGGGCGCGTAAGCCAGTACTCCATTGCGGGACGCGCTCTCTTGCGGGATATAGTTTTCTTCGCTAACGCCGGATTCTATTTTGGCGGGCTTTCCCAAGACCGTAAGTTTGTCTGGGTCAAACGGGACCGCCCACAAAGCGCCGCCCTCGTAGTAGACAAGGTGACCTGCTGCATAGGATGGGCTTTGTGCGTCGCTGAAGAGCAATCGCAGTTCGCCGGTACTCAATTTTACTGCCTTGACGCTCCGCCTGGGCTCCAGGTAATCCGCGAAGGCGACCCAGTCGCCCCCCGCGAGCCAAGTAAGACCCTGTGGGTAGATGCCATCCTTGGTAGCTAAAGTAACCTTCTGTGGAGTTCCACCCGTTGCGGGGACCGTCAACAGACCATACGTCGGTACAGCAGCAACAATAATGTCTTCTGGCGTCCACGTCCCTCCGAAAAATAGAGGCAGGTCGCAGATTACAACCGGGAGCCCGCCATCAGAGGGAGCCTTCCTGAGTTTTCCCTGACTGAAATAGGCGATCCAATCACCGTTTGGCGAGAAGAAGGGGAATGTGGCCCCTTCAGAATTTGGAATGGCAATGAACTCAAACTGGTCGAGGCGGCGGACGTAGAGGTGGGACACACCGCTATCCACGGCCACGTATGCCAATCGTTTACCATCGGGCGAAAGGGCTACTGCTTGCGTCAGGTCGACAGCAAGTTCCTGTTTGGGGGGCAGGGTCACGGTGAGCCGCTTAAGTCCGTACTCACTGACTGCCGGCCGTGCCCCAAGCTTGAGGAGCAATATTGCCAGCACAAATACGGTTGCGGCGGCCAAACCTAGCGCGAGGCGCCGCCATCGAGTCTCAACCTCCTTTGCTTGCGGCGTGGATGGTGTCGCGCCGGATTGAAGCCAGCAAAGCTGAAGTTTGACGTCATGTGCGGTCTGAAACCGCTCGTCGGGGTCCTTCGCCAAACAGGTGGAAATGATGTAGACCAACGAGGGCGGCACGTTAGGCTGAATCGAATTTACTGATGGAGGATCTTTTTCGAGTATAGCCGAGGCAATGGCAACGCGCGATTTGCCACCGAAGGCACGCTGACCGGTGGCCATTTCATACAAGACAGCTCCCAGCGCGAATATGTCGCTCCGTGCGTCCGCTTCTTTGCCCTCCAGCTGCTCTGGCGAGCTGTATTGAATCGTCCCAACGACAGCGCCGACAGTGGTGATAGGCGAACCCGGGCTTTCCAGTGTGGTGGTCGATCCCTCCATGAACGAGTTGCCGCTCGCTCCGGTGATTGGGTCGATGGCTGATGCCTTTGCAAGACCAAAATCCATCAGCTTGGCGCCGTTCTTCGTCAGCATGATGTTCGAGGGTTTCAGATCGCGGTGAACCAGACCGAGGCGGTGCGCCTTCGCGAGCGCATCCGTTACTTCGATACCGAGCTTTAGCAATTCGTTCGGCGCCAGGGGGCCTTTTTTCAAACGGGCTTCCAGCGTTTCTCCCTCTAAAAGTTCCATAACCAGGAACTCGACGCCCGACTGGGAGCCCACATCGTATAGATGGCAGATATGCGGATGAGATACCGAAGAAAGGGTGCGGGCCTCCCGTTCGAAGCGGCTCTTGAGTTCCGGACTGCAGGAAAAATGGGAGGGTAGAATCTTAACGGCGACGAAACGGTCGAGACGTGTGTCGCGGGCACGGTAGACCTCGCCCATGCCGCCTGCGCCGATGGCCGATATGATTTCGTATGGTCCGAGTCTTGTTCTCGCGGCCAAATCCATGATTGGCGCGCATTATAGCGCAATCGACGCGTAAAACTGGTAAGACAGAAGCCCCCATCGAATCAACCTGAGAACTATGTCAAAAGCAGATCCCTCGACTACGCAGGGCGACGCGTTCGCAGGAGCGAACGCGGAAGAAGAAAGTCGTCCTGCTGTGCTCGGGATGACATCTTCGGTGGTGTTTGCCAGTGCGAAATTAGGTCAGTGCTGCGGTTTTGAACGGGCAGGATGTGAGCTTGATAGAGGCTTATGGCCGCGGGGGGCTGACGATCAGAGTGGCCGTCACCCACATACGCTGGTAGCCCACTGCCCGCAAATACAGCTCACCGGGCTTGTCCGGAACGAAGCTATAATCACGGGTTTCGCCGACGGAGAGGTAGTCTTCGCTGGCGTTCTTTGGCGTCGTTTGTTCTGCTGGTAGATCCCAGCCGTCTTTGGCGATGGCACGCCACTGCACGGTCGCGCCGTTGCTGTCCACGATGGAATAACTCAGGACAGAATCGACGGGTGTGATGTTAATGAAGCGCAGCCGGTAACGGGTTCCCACAGTCAATGGAATGGGCACGGGCTGAGAAATGCCATTAAGCAAGAGCGGCTCCGTGCCATCCGTGCCGTCACGCGTGAAGAGGAAGATCTTGTCGGTCGCGGGATCGAATTTCTCACCCGGCGACAAGACGATGATTGGGCCGGTGAGTCCTCCGCCCAACTGTTTGCGTTCGTGCCAATGCGAGTGGTAGATGAAGGTTCCCGCGCGCGGAGGAGTCATGCGAGCCAGAAAAGTGCCGCCCGGCGC